>Ga0209483_1000193_pt1 | contig 56991 bp, 58 predicted proteins | sample NGEPerA_FD_184508 | JGI IMG/M metagenome (GOLD analysis project Ga0209483, IMG submission 184508) | Arctic peat soil microbial communities from the Barrow Environmental Observatory site, Barrow, Alaska, USA - NGEE PermafrostL2-A... | ecosystem: Environmental > Terrestrial > Soil > Wetlands >... | reverse complement strand
GTATATGGCCGCCGCGCGAAGGATTGCGCGGCGGCCATATACCGGGGAGCCTGTCGCTGCCCGCCGACCAGTTGATGGCGAAGGATCGCGAAGTCCTGCCGGCGGACGAGCTCGCGGCGAAGTTCCGCGCCGCCGGGCTCGATCCCGCGCGGCCGGTCGCGGCGAGCTGCGGCTCCGGCGTCACCGCTTCGGCGCTCGCCCTGGGCCTGCATCTCCTCGGCTGGCAAGACGCCGCGGTCTATGACGGCTCGTGGTCGGAATGGGGCATGCCCGGCGACACGCCGGTCGAAACGGGTTCCGGACCCGCGCGCTAGCCGGCTACCACAGCCAGCTTGCCGGCTTCGGATAGGAATTGCCGTCGCCGAGACAGATCATCCCCTTGACGCAGCGCACGATCAGCCAGACCACGGTGAAGATGCCGAGCAAAATCCCGATCACGACCTTCACTAGGACGATGCTCACCACCCCATAGAGCAAGGCGATCCAGAAGGTGCGGATCTGGAAGCGGAAATGGCTCCGTACCCAATCCGGCGCCTTGCCCCGGTTGACATAGGCCATCACCAACCCGACGAGGCCGGTGAACGGAATCACCATGCCGACGAGATAGAGAATATAGACGGCGAGCGCCACGCCCTTGCCGGGCGCCGGTTCGCTGCGAATCACGGCCTGTTCGGACATGTTCCCCTCCCCTGCTCGATGGCTTGACGCAGCGATACGAGGTTCGCGGATCGGGCGCAAGAAGTGCCGCGCGACGCGGCTAGAGCGAAATCCGATCAGGACGCAGCGCCCCTCACCCAGCTTTGGGTAAGGCTCGCTTGCGCCTCGCCAACCCAAAGCAACCCTCTCCCCCATGGGGGAGAGGGAAGGGTGAGGGGTGTCAACGATTCAATGCGGGCGGATATTGGCCTAGATGCCTTCGGGCGCGGCCTCGGCCGACGCTTCCGCCGCCTTGGAATGATCGGCGGCGATCAGCATGTAGACCGCCGGCACGACGAACAGCGTGAACAAGGTGCCGATGGAAATGCCGCTGGCGATCACCAGCCCCATGTCGAAGCGCGACACCGCGCCGGCGCCCGAGGCGACGATCAGCGGAAAGACGCCGAGCACCATCGCCGCCGTCGTCATCAGGATGGGGCGCAGCCGGATCGAGGCGGCTTCCTCGATCGCCTCGCGCTTCGACTTGCCCTGCTCCTGCTGCAGCGTGTTGGCGAACTCGACCATGAGAATGCCGTGCTTGCTGATCAGCCCCATCAGCGTCACCAGCCCGACCTCGGTATAGATGTTGAGCGTGGCGCCGCCGATACCGAGGCTGATGAAGATCAGCGCGCCGGCGATCGACATCGGCACCGAGACCAGGATGATGATCGGGTCGCGGAAGCTTTCGAATAGCGCCGCCAGCGCCAGGAAGATGATGATGAGCGCGAAGGCGAAGGTGAGGACGAAGCCGCTCGATTCCTGGATGTATTGGCGCGACGCGCCGCCGTAATCGACCGAATAGCCCTGCGGCAGGGTGCGCGCCGCCAGATCCTGCAACGCGGCGAGGGCGTCGCCGCTGGCGATGCCGGGCGCGGCGACGCCCTGGATGGTGGCGCTGTTCAATTGCTGGAAGTGGTTGAGCGATTCCGGGATCGTCTTGGTCTCGATATGCGCGATGGTGGACAGCGTTACCGGCGTGCCCGACGTGGTCTGGACGTAATAGTCGAGCAGCTGCCCGCTGTTGAGGCGCGACACCTGCTGCACCTGCGGGATCACCTTGTAGGAGCGGCCCGAGAGATCGAAATAATTGACGTAGCCGCCGCCCAGCATCGAGGCCAGCGCGCCGCCGACGTCGCTCATCTTCAAGCCGAGCTGCGCCGCCTTGTCGCGGTCGATGACCACGGTCGATTGCGGATTGTCGAGCCGCAGATCGGTGTCGAGGAAGATGAACAGCCCGGTCTTCAGCGCGGCTTGCAGGAAATCCTGCGCCACCTGGTTCAGGCGCTCGAACGGCTCGGTGGTGACGATGACGAACTGCACCGGCAGGCCGAAGCTGCCCGGCAGCGGCGGCGGCTGGAAGGCGACCACCTTCTCGCCCGCGATCTGGGCGATCTTCTGCTGCAAATCGGGCTGGATCTGGTTGGAGGTGCGGCTGCGCTCGTCCCACGGCTTGAGGACCAGGCCGGCCAGCGACTGGCCGGGCGCGTCGATCTGGAAGACGTGCCCCATCTCGGGATAGCTCGCGAAGATGCCGTAAGTCTGGCGCGAATAGAGCAGCTTCTGCTCCAGTGTCGCGTTGGGCGCCGGCGTCGCGGCGGTGATGACGACGCCCTGATCCTCGATCGGCGCCAGCTCGGTCTTCGAGCCGGTATAGAGGAAATAGATGCTGCCCAGCACGATCGCGGCGAACACCGCCGTCACCGCCAGCGTATCGAGGCTGCCGGCGAGCATGCGCCGGTAGCCGCGGCGCAGCCGGTCGAAATTGCGGTCGATGAAATTCGTCAGCCGCTCCTGCCAGCCGTGGACCTCGGCATGCGGCTTCAGCAGATAGGCGCTCATCATCGGCGACAGCGTCAGCGCGACGATCGCCGAAACCGTCACGGCGCCGACCAGGGTAAAGGCGAATTCGGTGAAGAGCGCGCCGGTCAGGCCGCCCTGGAAGCCGATCGGCACATAGACCGCGATGAGGACGACCGTCATGGCGACGATCGGTCCGCCGAGCTCGCGCGCCGCCTTGATCGCGGCGGCAAGCGGCTTCATGCCCTCCTCGAGATGCCGATTGACGTTCTCGACCACGATGATCGCGTCGTCGACCACCAGCCCGATCGCCAGCACCAGCGCCAGAAGGGTCAAGAGATTGATCGAAAAGCCGAAGGCGAACATGAAGGTGAAGGCGCCGATCAGCGACAGCGGGATGGCGATGGTCGGAATGGCGACCGACCGCAGCGAGCCCAGGAACAGGAACACCACCAGCGTCACGATCACCAGCGCCTCGAGCAGCGTGCGCACCACTTCGTGGATCGCGCTGGTCACGAACTCGGTCGAATCGTAGATCACCTGGCCCTCGAGCCCCTGCGGCAATTGCGCCTGGATGGCGGGGAAGACCGCGCGCACGCCCTTGGTGACGTCGAGCAGATTGGCGGCGGGCGCCACCTGGATGCCGATATAGACCGCCTTCTGGCCGTCGAAACCGACCTGGGATTCATAATCGTCGGCGCCGAGCGTCACGTTGGCGACGTCCTTGAGCCGGACGATGGCGCCGCCCGATTGCTTGAGCACCAGATTCTTGAACTCCTCGACCGTATGCAGGCTGGTCGAGGCGTTGAGATTGACCTGGACCATCTGGCCCTTGGTGTTGCCGAGGCCGGAGATGTAGTCGTTCTGCAGCAAGGCGGCGCTGACATCGGCCGCGGTCACGCCGTAAGCCGCGAGCTTTTGCGGATCGAGCCACGCGCGCAGCGCGAAGTTGCGGCCGCCCAGGATCTCCGCCGTCTGCACGCCCTGCACCGCCTGCAGCTTGGGCTGCACGACGCGGGTCAGGTAATCGGTGATCTGGTTGGCCGCCAGCACGTCGCTCTTGAAGCCGATATACATGGCGTCGAAGGTCTGCCCGATCTTCACCGTCTGCACCGGCTGCTGCGAGCCGGGCGGCAACTGGTTGAGGACCGAGGTCACCTTCGAGTTGATCTCGGTCACCGCCTTGTCGGGATCGTAGTTGAGCCGCAGATTGGCGGTGATGACGCTGACGCTGCTCTGGCTCGTCGAGGTCATGTCGTCGATGCCGTTGGCCTGCGCGATCGCGTTCTCCAGCGGCGTGGTGATGAAGCCGGCGACCACGTCGGGATCGGCGCCGTAATAGGTCGTGGTCACGGTGACGACGGCGTTCTGGGTGCGGGGATATTGCAGGACCGGCAGCGTGCCGGCGGAGCGCAGGCCGAGCACCAGGACCAGCAGGCTCACCACCATCGCGAGCACCGGACGGCGGATGAAGAGATCGGTGAATTTCATCGCTGAATCTATCCGCTCTCGGGCCTATTGATCGGCGGGGCGGGGATCGGCGTCGTTCGCCGGCACGACCGAATTGTCGATGATCAGCGGCGTGCCGTTGTGCAGCTTGAGCTGGCCGGCGCTGACGACGATCTCGCCGTCCTTGACGCCTTTCAGCACCTGGACCTGGTCGCCGCGCGTCTCGCCGGTGGTGACGAAGGTTTGCCGCGCGAAGAGCTGGTCCTTGCTCTTGGCGTCCTTGCCGTAATCGTCGACCAGATAGACGGTGGCGCCATAGGGGTTATAGGTGATCGCCGTCTGCGGCAGCGTGACGTATTTCCGCGGCGTGCCGATATCGATCGCGATCGTGGCGAACATGCCCGGCAGCATCCGGTGGTCGGGGTTGGCCAGCGTCGCCCGCACCTGGATGTTACGCGTGTCGACTTCGACCTTGGGGTTGATCGCCGAGATCGTGCCGGCGAAATCGACGCCGGGATAGGTATCGATCCGGGCGCGGACCTTCTGGCCGTTCTTGATCTGCTCGAGCGCCTGCTGCGGCAGGTAGAAATCGACGTAGATCGGGTCGAGCGCCTGCAGCGTGACGATCGTCGTGCCGGCGGTGAGGTACTGACCGACATCGACCGCGCGGATGCCGAGATGGCCGGCGAAGGGCGCACGCAGCGTCTTCTTGTCGACCACGGCCTGCTGCTCGGCGACCTGCGCCTGAGCGTTCTTGAGGTTGGCGGCATCGCTGTCGAGCTGCGCCTGCGACACCGCCTGGATCTTGAGCTGCTTCGCGTCGCGGTCGTAATTGATCTGCGCCAGGGCGGCGCTGGCCTGGAGCGAATGAAGGTGCGCGACGTCGTCCTCGGCGCGCAGCTCGAGCAGCGTCGCACCCGCCGCGACGTCGTCGCCCGAGTTGAAACCGATCTTGTCGACGATGCCGGCCAGCTCGATCGAGAGATCGGCCCCGTTCACCGCGCGCAGGCTGCCCACCGCCTGGAGCTGCGGCTGCCAGTCGAGCGACTGCGCCGGCGCGGTCGAAACCGTCTGCGGCGGGTTGCTCAACGTCGCCAGGAAGCGATGGATCATGATCGTGCGGAACGCCTCGAAGCCGAAGATGAGGAACAGCACGATGGCCGTTATGGCCAGCATGAGCGCCATGCGGCGGCGGGTCGGCGGAAGTTCGCGATAGCGGCGCCGCAGCGCCAAATTCTTAAAGAAGGGCATGACCGATGATCCTAGTTGGAGGCGCCGTCATGGGCGGCGACGTCGGTGCGGTTCCACCAGCCGCCGCCCAGCGCCTGGAACAGCGCCGCGGTGTCGGCAAAGCGGTTGGCCTGCGCCTGCACCAGATTGATGCGGGCCTGCTGGTAGGCGGTCTCGGTATTGAGGAGCTCGAGATAATTGACGGCGCCGAGCCGATATTGCTGCCGCGCCAGGCCGAGGCTCTCGGCGGCGGAGCGCTCGGCTTCGACCTGCGCCTGCAGCGCGTCGGCGTCGGATTGCAGCGCGCGCAGGCTGTCGGCGACGTTCTGCACCGCGCCGATCACCGTGCTGCGGTACTGCGCCGCGGCGGCGTCGTAGCCCGCCTCGGCGGCGCGTTTTTGATGAAGCAGGGTTCCGCCGTGGAAGATCGGCTGCATCACGCCGGCGGCGAGAGTCCAGACGCCGGTGCCCGGCGAGAACAGGGCGCCGATGGTGGTCGCGGTGCTGCCGATCGAGCCGGTGATGTTGAACTGCGGCAGCATGTTGGCGGTGGCGACGCCGATCTCGGCGCTCGCCTGATGCAGCGTCGCCTCGGCGGCGCGCACGTCGGGGCGCTGCTCGATCAGCTGCGACGGCAGGCTGAGCGGCAATTCCTGCGGCAAGGTGAGCGACGCCAGCTCGAAGGTCTGTTCCGGCGGCTGGCTGGCGAAGCGGCCGGCGAGGGCCGCGATGCGGTTGCGCTGCTGCGCCAGCTGCTTCTGCACGGGCGGCAGCGTGGCGCGCGCCTGCGCCAGCAGCGCCTGCTGCTGCAGCACCGCCGAGCGGGCGACGGCGCCGAGCTGGAATTGCTTTTGCAGGAGATTGAGCAGCTCGCCATCGGCCTTGACGATATCCTCGGTCGCGGCGAGCTGGGCGCGCAAGCCCGCCTCCTGCACCGCCGCGGCGACGACGTTCGAGGTCAGCGTGAGATAGGCCGCTTCGAGCTGAAAGCGCTGATAATCTTCCTGCGCCTCGGCGGATTCGACCTGGCGCCGCGTGCCGCCGAAGACGTCCGGCGCGTAGCCGACGCTGAGGCTCGCGGTGTTGAGCGAAAGAATCGAATGCACGCCGGGCTGGCCGAAGGCGGCGCCGGAGATCTTCTCGCGCTCATGCTGGGCGCTGGCGTCGACCTTGGGGAAGAACGCGCCTTCGGCGGCATAGGCGTTTTCGCGCGCCTGGCGCAGGGAGGCCTGCGCCGCCTCCAGATCGGGATTGGCCTTGAGCGATTCCGCGACCAGCTGGTTGAGCGCCGTCGAATGGAACAGCGTCCACCATTCGCCGGGAATTTCCCGGCCGGGGACGAAATGCTGCGCGGCGCCGCCGGCGACATTCGATGCCGCGGTCTGCGGCGCCAGGGGCTCCGGCGTATAGCCCGAAACGGCCGGCGCCGCGGGGCGCTCGAAATCGGGCCCGACCGCGCAGGACGCAAGCAGCAACGCCGCCGCCAGGATCGGTGCGTGCCTCATCGCCCGGCACCGGCGCGAAAGACGGCGCGCGTCTGCCCGCGCACCGCCGCCTGGACCTCGCGCACCCGCGTGTCGCTGAAATCCTGCCAATCCAGCGCGCGCCGCGCGCCCTGATGGCAGAAGATAGAAGCCTGACCGAGGATCGCCAGCGCCCGGATCACCGTCTTGCGGTCCTCGGCCGGCTTGCCGATCAAGCGGCCGACCAGCGCCGCGCACGGCCCGATGGCCTGCCGCATCATGCTTTCGTGGAGCGCCGCGAGCGCCGCGAAATTGTCGATTTCCGCGCGCGAGATCAGCCGCTTGCGGCTTTCGCCCTTGGCATCGCCGATCACCAGCGCGACGAAGGCGTCGAGCAGCGTCGTGAGCAGCGACAGCAGCGCCGCGCGCGGCGGCTTGCCGCACTTCAACGCCGCGCGGACGCGATCGGCCGCCGGCGCCATGCAGGTCTCGACGTAAGCCGCGATGTGCTCGATGGCGGCGCGGTAGAGGCCTTCCTTGCCGCCGAAATGATATTGAATGGCCGGCAAATTGACGCCGGCGCGCTCGGCGAGCAGCCGCGTGGTGGCGCCCTCGTAGCCCAGCTCGGCAAAGGTCTCGATCGCGCTTTCGACCAGGCGATGGCGCGTATCCGTGCTGCGCGCATAGGCGCGCGGGCGGGCCGCCAGCGCGGCTTCGGCGGTCGAAATCGCTCGCATCCGGCAAAATACTATCATTCGATAGATATTCGCAACCCCCGGATGCCAGGGCCGCGCGTTTCGCATGGCTGGCCCCGGCGCAATCCAAGGCTTTCGGGACAGGCGACAGCCGGGCAAGATGGGGCAATTACAGCGAGACGCCCGCCATGCGCAGCAAATCGAAGAAGCCCGACACGCTCCTCGCCCATGCCGGGCGCGATCCCGCGGCCAATTTCGGCGTGGTCAATCCGCCGGTCTATCACGCCTCGACCATCATTCATCAGACGGTCGCCGATCTCGAGCAGGCGCAGAAGAACCGCTACGGCGTCGACCAGGTGGTCTATGGCCGCTACGGCACGCCGACCACCTTCGCGCTCGAAGAGGCGGTCGCCGCGCTCGAAGGGGGTGCACGCGCCGTCGCCTTCTGCTCCGGCGCCGCTTCCTGCTTTGCCGCCCTCCTCGCCTTCGTCAAGGCCGGCGATCATGTCCTGGTCACGGATTCGGTCTATGGCCCGGTGCGGGCCTTCTGCGACAATTTCCTCGCGCGCTTCGGCGTCGCGACCACCTATTACGATCCCACTATCGGCGGCGGCATCGCGGCGCTGATCCGCGACAACACGCGGCTGGTTTATCTCGAGAGCCCCGGCTCGCTCACCTTCGAGGTGCAGGACACCACGGCGATCGTCGCGGCGGCCAAGGCGCGCGGCATCAAGACCGCTTTCGACAACACCTGGGGGGCGCCGCTTTATTGCAAGCCGCTCGCGCTCGGCTGCGACGTCGAGGCCATCGCCGGCACCAAATACATCGTCGGCCATTCCGACGTGATGATGGGGCTTTGCGTCACCACCGAGGAAGCCTTCCTCAAGGTGCGCGAGGCGGCGACCTCGCTGGGCAACCACGCGGCGCCGGACGATTGCTATCTCGCGCTGCGCGGCCTGCGCACCGCTGGAATCCGCCTGCGCCAGCACGAGAAAACCGCGCTCGTCCTCGCGCGCTGGCTCGAAAAACGGCCCGAGGTCGAGCGCGTGCTGCACCCGGCGCTGCCCTCGCATCCCGGCCACGCGCTGTGGCGGCGCGACTTCACCGGTTCCTCGGGCCTGTTCAGCGTCGTCTTGAAGACGGGCACGCCGAAGAAAGCGATCGATGCGATGCTCGACGGCATGGAGCTTTTCAGCATGGGCTTCTCCTGGGGCGGCTTCGAAAGCCTGATGGTGCCGGTCTTCCCCGAACGCCTGCGCAGCGCGGTGCCGTGGCGCGGCGGCCCGACCCTGCGCATCCATGCCGGGCTCGAGGATCAGGGCGATTTGATCGACGATCTCGAGCGCGGCTTCGCGCGCCTCAACGCCGCGCGCTGATGCTGACGCCGCTCGAAAGCGAGGCGCTGGCGCTGAGCCTGCGCGTCGGATTGGTCAGCGTGATCTTCAGCCTGCCGCTGGGATTGCTCGTCGCCTGGCTGCTGGTACGCCGGCGCTTTCCCGGCCGGGAAATCTTGAACGGCCTCGTCCATCTGCCGCTTGTCCTGCCGCCGGTGGTGGTGGGCTTCACGCTCCTCATCCTGTTCGGCCGCAACGGGCCGGTGGGTGCGTGGCTTTACGAAGTCTTCGGCGTCACCTTCGCCTTCGACTGGAAGGGCGCGGCGCTGGCCTCGGCGGTGATGGCTTTCCCGCTGATGGTGCGTGCCATGCGGCTTTCCCTCGAAGGGGTGGATACGCGGCTCGAAGCGGCGGCGCGGACGCTCGGCGCCAACAGAATGCGCGTCTTCGCCACGGTCACGCTGCCGCTGATGCTGCCGGGCATCCTCACCGGCGCCATTCTCGGCTTCGCGCGCAGCATCAGCGAATTCGGCGCGACCATCACCTTCGTCTCTAATATTCCGGGGGCGACGCGCACCCTGCCCTTGGCGCTCTATTCCCTGACCCAGGTGCCCGGCGGCGACCATGCGGCGTGGCGGCTGTGCATCATCTCGGTCGTCGTTGCCATGGCGGCGCTGCTTGCCTCGGAGCTGATCGCGCGCCGGCTCGACCGCCGCATCAAGGGCGTCGCGTGACCGGCGCGCTCGAGATCGACATCGAGAAGCATCTCGGCGGCTTCTCGCTTGCGGCGCAATTCTCGGCGCGCGCCAGCGGCGTCACCGCGCTCTTCGGCCGCTCGGGCTCGGGCAAGACATCGATCATCAACGCGCTGGCCGGGCTGCTGAAGCCCGACCGCGGACGCATCGCCATCGGCGACGAAATCCTGTTCGATGCGGCGCGCCGCATCGACGTGCCGCCGGAGAAGCGCCGCCTCGGCTACGTCTTCCAGGAAGGCCGCCTGTTTCCGCATTACTCGGTGCGCGGCAATCTCCTCTACGGCCGCCGGCACGGCGGCGGCGCGGTGAGCTTCGACCAAATCGTGACGCTGCTCGGCCTCGAAGCCTTGCTCGCGCGCCGCCCGGCGGATCTGTCGGGCGGCGAAAAGCAGCGCGTCGCCATCGGCCGCGCGCTCCTCGCCGATTCCCGATTGCTCCTGATGGACGAGCCGCTGGCGGCGCTCGACGGCGCGCGCAAGGCGGAGATCATGCCGTTCCTCGGTCGGCTGCGCGACGAGCTCGCCGTGCCGATCGTCTATGTCAGCCACGCCATGGACGAGGTCATGCAGCTCGCCGACACGCTGGTGCTGGTCTCCGACGGCCGCGTCGCCGCCACCGGCGGCGTCGAGGAGCTCACCAGCCGGATCGATTTGCGTCCGCTGACCGGACGCTACGAGGCCGGCGCGGTGATCCGCACCGTGCTGCGCGGGCACGACCAGACCTATGGCCTTTCCGAGCTGGCGTTTCCCGGCGGACGGCTGCGGGTGCCACATGTCGCCCTGCCGCTCGGCAGCGTGCTGCGCGTACGCATCCAGGCGCGCGACGTGGTGCTGGCGCTGGCGCCGCCGGTCGGGCTTTCGATCCGCAATGCGTTTGCCGGCCGGATCGTCGAGATCGCGCCCGAGGCGGATTCGCTGGTCGATCTGCGGCTCGATATCGGCACGCCGGCGGAGCCGGTGATGCTTTGGGCGCGGGTGACCAAGCGCGCGCTGGCCGAGCTGCGCCTCGAGCTCGGCAGCCCGGTGCATGCGCTGGTCAAGACCGTGGCGCTCGCCCGGCCAAGCCCCGGCCGCCCCGCCGCCGCGCCGGAGGAGAGCGAAGCGTCCTGATTTTTGGATTGCCTAAAAACCCCGGCGTTTGCAGGGGAAATCGGCGGTATTCGGTTAAGTTTCGATAAACCATCGATATGCGATAGTGCGCGACCCCGGTAGAAATCGGAACCGCGCAAGCATGTCGAACCCGCAACCCTATCCCCAGCTTCACGAAACCGACGAGATGTGGCGCCTGCGCCAGGAGGCCGAACGTCTCGAGCAGGACAATGGCGACCGCCGCTCCCATGAGCGGCGCAACGTCCAATGGCCGGCCCGGCTTGTCGTGCCGGAAGGCCCGCTCAGTTGCGTCGTCTATGACCTTTCCTTCGGCGGCGCGCGCGTCCGGCTGGTGGCGACGCTCTACAAGCATCAACGCGTGCGGCTCGACCTCGATAAGATCGCGCCGCTGAACGCCGACGTGGTCTGGCTCGGCATCGGCATGGTCGGCATCCGCTTCACCGACGATCCGGCCTACATCGCGCGCGCGCTCGGCCCGCTGCTCGCCGGCAACTGAGCCCTCACCGCTCCTTCGGGAGCGCCTTCACGCCATATAGTTCCCGGGCGCGCGCCTCGAAGGCGCCGACCATCCGCTTCACCGCCTCGGTGAAGACCGTCTCGATCACGGTCTGCAAAAGGCGCGACCGGAACTGGAAATCGACGTTGAAGTCGATCAGCGTCCCGCCGTGCTGGGGGATGAACTTCCAATGATTGTCGAGATACTTGAACGGGCCGTCGGCGTAGCTGACGTCGATGCGATCCGGCCGATACAGCGTCACGCGCGAGGTGAACCGCTCGCGCACCACGCGCCAGCCGATCATCAGATCGGCGACGATCTGGTTGTCGTGGCGCTCGCGGATCCGCGATCCGACGCACCAGGGCAGGAATTCGGGATAGCGCTCGATGTCGGCGACCAGGTCGAAAAGCTGCTCCGGCGTATACGGCAGGAGCCGCTGCTCCGCGTGAACCGGCATCAGCCGCGGCGGCCGAGCTGGGCGGCGCGCGCGGCGCGCAGCCGGGCGAAGTCGTCGCCGGCGAGATAGGAGGACCGCGTCAGCGGCGACGCGGAAACCATGAGGAAGCCCTTGGCGTAGGCAAGCGCCTTGTACGCCTCGAACTCGGCCGGGGTGACGAAGCGCGCGACGGCGTGGTGCTTCGGCGTCGGCTGCAGATATTGGCCGATGGTAAGGAAATCGACATTGGCGGCGCGCAGATCGTCCATCACCTGCGCGACTTCGGATTTTTCCTCGCCCAGGCCGACCATCAAGCCGGATTTGGTGAACATCGACGGGTCGAGCTGCTTCACCGTGTCGAGCAGCTTGAGCGACGCGAAATAGCGCGCGCCCGGCCGCACCTCGCCATAGAGCCGCGGCACGGTTTCGAGATTGTGGTTGAACACATCGGGCCGCGCAGCGACCACGGCTTCGATCGCGCCCGGCTTCTTGAGGAAATCGGGCGTCAGCACCTCGATGGTGGTGCCGGGCGCCGCCGCGCGGATGGCGGCGATGGTGCGCACAAAGTGATCGGCGCCGCCGTCGTCGAGATCGTCGCGGTCGACCGACGTAACGACGATATGCGCCAGGCCGAGCTGGCCGACCGCCTCGCCCACCCGTCCCGGCTCATGCGGGTCAAGCGCGTCGGGCCGGCCGGTGGCGACGTTGCAGAAGGCGCAGGCGCGCGTGCAGACCGACCCCAGGATCATCACCGTCGCGTGCTTTTCCTTCCAGCAGGTGCCGATGTTCGGGCAGGCCGCTTCCTCGCAGACGGTGTTGAGCTTGAGCGCGCGCATCAAATCGCGCGTCGCCCGGTATTCGGGCGAATTCGGCGCCTTGACGCGCAGCCAATCCGGCTTCGGCGGCGAGAGCTGGTCGGGCTTATGCGCTTTCTCGGGATGGCGCAGCGGAATGACGCTCATGGCCTTAGATGTGGATGGCGCGCTTATAGGCTTCAAGCACCGCCTCGTGCATCATCTCGCTCAAGGTCGGATGCGGGAAGATGGTCTCGATCAGTTCCTGTTCGGTGCTTTCGAGCGTCTTGGCGATGGCGTAGCCCTGGATCAGCTCGGTGACCTCGGCGCCGATCATGTGCGCGCCCAGCAGCTCGCCGGTCTTGGCATCGAACACCGTCTTGACGAAGCCCTCGGGTTCGCCGAGCGCGATCGCCTTGCCGTTGCCGATATAGGGAAAACGGCCGATCTTGAGCTCGTAGCCGGCGGCCTTGGCCGCCTTCTCGGTCAAGCCGACGCTTGCCACCTGCGGCATGCAATAGGTGCAGCCCGGCACGTTCCGCACGTCGAGCGGATGGGCGGTCTTGAGGCCAGCGATATGCTCGATGCAGAGGACGCCTTCGTGGCTCGCCTTATGCGCCAGCCAGGGCGGGCCGACGACGTCGCCGATGGCGTAAACCCCCGGCTCGCCCGTCGCCATCCATTGATCGGCGACAATATGCGTCTTCTCGACCTTGACCTTGGTGCCCTCGAGGCCGAGATGCTCGACATTGCCCACGATTCCGATGGCAAGAACCACTCGGTCAGCCTTGATTTCAAAGCTTTTTCCGGCAGCCTCGACCGTCGCGGTCACATCGTCCGCGCCCTTCTTCAGCGCCTTCACCGTGGCGCCGGTGTGGATTTTCATGCCCTGCTTTTCGAAGACCTTGCGGGCGAAGGCCGAGATCTCCTCGTCCTCGACCGGGAGGATGCGATCGAGCACCTCGACCACCGTGACCTCGGCGCCCATATTGCGATAGAAGCTGGCGAATTCGATGCCGATGGCGCCCGAGCCGATCACCAGCAGCGATTTCGGCATGGCCGGCGGCACCATCGCCTCCTTGTAGGTCCAGACCAGCTTGCCGTCGGGCTCGAGTCCGGGCAGCGCCCGCGCCCGGGCACCCGTGGCGATGATGATGTGCTTGGCGGCGAGCTCGGCATTGGTCTTGCCGGTGACCTTCACCTTGCCCTTGCCGGCGAGAACGCCGCTGCCGTCGAACACCGGCACCTTGTTCTTCTTCAGCAGGAAGGCGACGCCCTGCGACAGCTGGTTCGCCACCTTGCGCGAGCGCTCGACCACCTTCTTGATGTCGAAGCTGATGTCCTTGGCCGAGAACCCATAATCGCCAAGATGACGGAGGAGATGCGAAATCTCGGAGCTGCGCAGCAGCGCCTTGGTCGGGATGCAGCCCCAGTTGAGGCAGATGCCGCCGAGATGCTCGCGCTCGACGACGGCCGCCTTCATGCCGAGCTGTGCGGCGCGGATGGCGGCGACATAGCCGCCGGGCCCGCCGCCGATGACGATGACATCGAAAGATGTGTCGGCCATGCTTTCCCCTGCCCTAGACCAGCAGCGCCGCCGGCGCCTCGATCAATTTCTTGAAAGCCTGCATCCATTGCGCGCCGCCGGCGCCGTCGACGACGCGATGGTCGCAGGCGATGGTGCAGCTCATCACCGTGGCGATTGCGAGCTGGCCGTCCTTGACCACGGCGCGTTGCTCGCCCACTCCCACCGCGAGGATGCAGCCCTGCGGCGGGTTGATGACGGCCTCGAAATGCCGGATGCCGTACATGCCGAGATTGGAGATCGAGAAGGTGCCGCCCTGGAACTCCGCGAGCGCGAGCTTGCCGGCGCGGGCGCGGATGCCGAGGTCGCGCATCTCGGCGGAAATCTCGCTGACGCGCTTCGTGTCGGCCTGCTTGATGATCGGCGTGATCAGCCCGTCGTCGAGCGCCACCGCGACGGCGATGTCGATCGAGTTCCAGCGCAGGATCGCATCGTCGGTATAGGAGGCGTTGGCCGCCGGCACCTGCTTCAGGGCAAGTGCCGTCGCGCGAATGACGAAATCGTTGACCGACAGCTTCTGGCCCATCGTCTCGTTGATGTCCTTGCGCGCATGCAGCAACGCATCGATCTCGCAATCGATGGTGAGATAGAAATGCGGCACGTTCTGCTTCGATTCCGTCATGCGCTTGGCGATGACGCGCCGCATCGGGGTAAGCGGAACCTCGGTGTAGGGGATGTTGCCGGCGAGCGCCACGACCGCCGCCTTCGTGTAGGACGGCGCCCCGGCGAGCGCGGCGCGGCGCGTGCCGCCGCCGGATTGGGCGGCCTCGACATCGGCCTTGACGATGCGGCCATGCGGACCCGAGCCGTGCAGCTGCGACAGCGCGATGCCGGATTTCTCCGCCAGGCGGCGCGCCAAGGGGCTGACGAAGGCGCGGCCGGCCCCATGACTGTCGGACCCATTGGCTTGCGGCTTTTGTAACGGCGCGGGCGCGGCGGCCTTCGGCGCGGGAGCCTGTGCGGCAGACGCCGGAGCTTTCGCCGCGGCGGGCTGTGCTTGAGCCGGCGCGGCGGCGGGCTTCGGCGCTTCCGGTGTCGCCGGTTTCGCGGCGGATGCCGGCGGCGGCGCCTTGATGTCGCCGGCGCTTTCGCCCTCTTCGAGAATCACGGCGATCGGCTGATTGACCTTCACGCCGGTGGTGCCCTCGGGCACCAGGATGCGGCCCAGCGTGCCCTCGTCCACCGCCTCGAATTCCATCGTCGCCTTGTCGGTCTCGATCTCGGCGATGATGTCGCCGGCCTTGACCTTGTCGCCCTCCTTCTTGTGCCACTTGGCGAGGTTGCCCTCGGTCATGGTGGGCGACAGCGCGGGCATGAGGATTTGGATCGGCATCGCTCTCCCCGCTACCGGTAGGTCACGGCTTTGACGGCGGCGACCAGATCGTCGATCTGCGGCAGCGCCAAATGCTCGAGATTGGCGGCGTAGGGCATCGGCACGTCCTTGCCGGAAACCCGCGCCACCGGCGCATCGAGCCAGTCGAATGCCTGCTCCATCATCAACGCCGCCAATTCGCTGCCGATGCCGGCGAAGGGCCAGCCCTCCTCGAGCGTGACCAGCCGGTTGGTCTTCTTCACCGATTCGACGATGGTGTCGGTGTCGAGCGGCCGAATGGTCCTAAGATCGATCACCTCGGCCGAGATGCCCTCGCCTTCGAGCTGCGTTGCGGCCTTGAGTGCCAGCTCGACCATGCGCGAATAGGCGGTGATGGTGACGTGCTCGCCCGGGCGCGCGATGCGCGCCTTGCCGATCGGCACGGTGTAATCCGGATGCTCCGGCACCGCAAAGCTCTCGCCGTAGACGATCTCGTTCTCGAGGAAGATGACCGGGTTGGGATCGCGGATCGCCGATTTGAGCAAGCCCTTGTGATCCGCCGCGGTATAGGGCGCGATCACCTTCAACCCCGGGACATGCGCGAACCAGCTCGCATATTCCTGGCTGTGCTGAGCGGCGACGCGCGCCGCCGGGCCGTTCGGGCCGCGAAAGACGATCGGGCAGCTCATCTGCCCGCCCGACATATAGCGCGTCTTGGCGGCGGAATTGACCAGCTGGTCCATCGCCTGCATGGCGAAATTCCACGTCATAAATTCAACAATGGGCCGCAGCCCCGCCATCGCGGCGCCGACGCCGAGGCCGGTGAAACCGTGCTCGGAGATCGGCGTGTCGATGACGCGGCGCGCGCCGAATTCCTCGAGCAGGCCCTGGCTGATCTTGTAGGCGCCCTGGTATTCGGCGACTTCCTCGCCCATCAGGAACACGTCGCCGTCGCGGCGCATCTCCTCGGCCATCGCGTCGCGCAGCGCCTCGCGCACCGTCATGGTGACGCTGGGCCCGTCCCATTCGATCGCGCCGGCATCGGCCGTGGCGACGGCTGGCGGCGCGGCTTTCGCTTCGGTCTTGGGCGCCTTGGGCGCCTCAGCCTTGGCTTCGGCTTTTGGGGTTTCAGCCTTGGGGGGTTCGGCTTTCGGCGCTTCGGCCTGCTTTGCCGGCGCCGGCTTGGACGCCTCGCCTTCCTCGGCGATGCGCGCGATCGGCTGGTTGACGGCGACATGCTCGGTGCCCTCGGGCACCAGGATCTCGGCGAGGCTGCCCTCGTCGACCGCCTCGAATTCCATCGTCGCCTTGTCGGTCTCGATCTCCGCAAGCACATCGCCCGCCTTGACCGGGTCGCCGACCTTCTTGTGCCATTTGGCGAGCTTGCCCTCGGTCATGGTGGGCGAGAGCGCCGGCATCAGGACATCCGCCATGATCAGACCTGCGCCTCGCCGTAAACATCGCTCCACAATTCGGCGGGATCGGGCTCGGGGCTCTGCTGCGCGAAATCGGCGGCGGCGGTGACGACGTCCTTCACTTCCTTGTCGATGATCTTGAGCTTGTCCTCATCCGCGACATTGCCGTCGATCAGACGGTTCCGGAGCTGGTCGATGGGATCGTGCTCCGCGCGCATGCGGCTGACCTCGTCCTTGCTGCGATACTTGGCCGGATCGGACATCGAATGGCCGCGATAGCGGTAGGTCAGCATTTCGAGGATGAACGGGCCCTTGCCGACGCGGGCGTATTCCACCGCCTCCTCGACCGCGGCGAGCACGGCGAGCACGTTCATGCCGTCGAGCTGGTAGCCGGGAATGCCGAAGGGCGCGCCGCGGCCATAGAGATTGGGCGAGGCCGAGCTGCGTGACACCGCCGTGCCCATGCCGTAGCGGTTGTTCTCGATGATGTAGACAACCGGCAGCTTCCACAGCGCCGCCATGTTGAAGCTCTCATAGACCTGGCCCTGGTTCATCGCGCCGTCGCCGAGGAAGGTGAGGCAGACCCGTCCGTTGCCGCGATAGCGATGCGCGAAGGCGAGGCCGGTGCCGATCGGCACCTGGGCGCCGACGATGCCGTGCCCGCCGAAGAAATTTTTCGCGCGCGAGAACATGTGCATCGAGCCGCCCTTGCCCTTGGAATAGCCGGTGCGGCGCCCGGTCAGCTCGGCCATGACGCCCTTGGGATCCATGTTGCAGGCGAGCATATGACCGTGATCCCGATAAGCGGTGACGACGGTATCGCCCTCCTCGATCGCCGCCATGGCGCCGGTCACCACGGCTTCTTCGCCGATATAAAGGTGGCAGAAGCCGCCGATCAGCCCCATGCCGTACATCTGCCCCGCCTTTTCCTCGAAACGGCGGATCAGCAGCATGGCGCGGTAGAATTCGAGCAGCTTTTCCGGGCCGACTTCGGCTTCAACCAGCTCGTTGTCTTGGCGCCGGGGCTTGCGCTTGGCGGCAATTGCCATGGGGTCTCCCTCGAAAAATGGGCGGCCGGCAGGCGCCGGCGCGGCTTAACCGCCGCTTGGCGCTACCAATACCATCCGATCCCGAATATGCAACCGAACTCTTTGCAAATAGTTGTTTTGTAACACAAATATAAACATAACCGTTTTTCAGTTAAGCAGCCTGAAAAAGCTGCCGGACCGCTCTCCTGGGGTGCCGGAGGCGAACGAGTCGGCATGGCGGGACGGCAAAAGCGGCGGGCTATTCCGCTTTGGGCCGACGAGTCGAGAGGGGATCGGGTGAGAAATGCCGGTGTCTCGGGGTTTCCCTGAGGGACGATTTCATTTGCCGGGCATTGAATCGGCGACGTTATGAGGAGAAAGCCACCCATGAAACCGCTGCTTTACGCCGTTGCCATCGCCGGCGCCTTGGTCGGCGCTCTGGTGCCCCTCTCCTTCGGCGCGCCGATGTTCGGTTCGGCCCAGGCCGGCAATCTGGCTATCATGGAAGTCGCCGGCCGCTAAGCCGCGCCGGGACGATCAGCGCGGGGCCGGATCGTAGATGACGATCTCGCCGGGCGCGGCGACATCGAGCACGGCCCGTGCGCGTTCATCCAGCAGATCTCGGTCGATCTTGCCGCGCAGCAGAGCGACGCGATGCGCGAGCGGCACGTACTCGGCCTGGGCTTGGTCGTGCGCTGCGGTGGCGGCGCGCATTTGTTGCTGTAGAGCCATATACGCCAGCAAGCCGCGATCGCCCTGCACCAGGTGATAGCTGAAATAGGCGATCAGGCTGATGCCCAGGACGGGCGTGACAATGCGGGGCGCGCGCTGGCGCAGCTGGGCGATGACGTCCATGACGATTCGAAAGAATCACGGTCGAGTCGCCGCGTCAAATGAAATCGATTCTCTTTTTATGAATCAACGAGTCGCAAGGCGGTCCTGCGGTCAACCGTTAATAACGGTGGCTTGGCGCGAAGCCGCGGCCGGCGCAGAATGCCGGCATGATCCATCGCGCCGCATGGCTGTCGATCGCGATCGGCCTGACGCTGGCGGCGCCGGCGCGGGCGGCGACGCTGACCCTGTGCAACCGGACGGGCGAGACGCTGTCCGCCCTGCGGATCGACGGCGCCGGCCCGGCCGACGACCCCCAGCTGGCCAACGGAAAATGCACCGCATGGAAAGGCCTGGAGCCCGGGCGGTATACGATCCGGTCGATCCTCGGCGAGAACGCACGGGCGATTCTGTGCAACTATGCCGTCGAGTTCACCGGCTCGGCGCCAATCACCCTCGACGACAAGAGCCCCGCCGCCTGCCTTAAGTAAGGGCGTGCGGCGGCAATCTACTGCTTGAACGCCGCCGTGCCGGGATATTGCGCCGCCGCGCCGAGCTCCTCCTCGATGCGGATGAGCTGGTTGTATTTGGCGAGCCGGTCGGAGCGCGACAGCGAGCCGGTCTTGATCTGTCCGCAATTCGTCCCGACCGCCAGATCCGCGATGGTCGAATCCTCCGTCTCGCCCGAGCGATGCGACATGACGACGCCGTAGCCCGCCTGCCTGGCGCGCGCGACGGTCTCGAGCGTCTCCGACAGCGTGCCGATCTGGTTGACCTTGACCAGGATGGCGTTGGCGACGCCTTTCCGCACGCCCTCGGCCAGGCGCTTGGGGTTGGTGACGAAAAGATCGTCGCCGACGAGCTGGACTTTCTTGCCGAGCGCCTTGGTGAGCGCCGTCCAGCCCACCCAATCGTCCTCGGCCATGCCGTCCTCGATCGAGAGGATCGGGTAGCGCCCGACCAACCCCTCGTAGAACTTGACCATCGCGGCCGCGTCAAGCGCCTTGCCTTCCATTCGATACTTGCCGTCGCGGTGGAATTCGCTGGCCGCGGGATCGAGCGCCAGCGCCACCTGCTCGCCCGGGCGAAATCCGGCGGCGTTGATCGCCCGCATGATGAAGTCGAGCGCCTCGTCGGCGGATTTGAGATTGGGCGCGAAGCCGCCCTCGTCGCCGACATTGGTGTTGTGGCCCTTGTCCTTGAGCGCCGATTTCAGCGCGTGAAAGACCTCGGCGCCGATGCGCAGCGCTTCCGCGAAGCGGGGCGCGCCCAAGGGCACGATCATGAATTCCTGGATGTCGATCGGGTTGTCGGCATGCGCGCCGCCGTTGATGATGTTCATCATCGGCACCGGCAGGACATGCGCATCGACGCCGCCGACATAGCGGTAGAGCGGCTGGCCGAGATCGGCGGCCGCCGCCTTGGCGCAGGCCAGGCTGACGCCGAGGATCGCATTGGCGCCGAGCCGCGACTTGTTCTCCGTGCCGTCGAGCTCGATCATCGCGCGGTCGAGCGCGGATTGGTCGGACGCCTCGAAGCCCGACAGCGCGTCGAAGATTTCGCCGTTCACCGCCGCCACCGCCTGGCGCACGCCCTTGCCGCCATAGCGCGCCTTGTCGCCGTCGCGCAGCTCGACCGCCTCGTGCGTGCCGGTCGAGGCGCCGGACGGCACCGATGCGCGGCCCTTGGCGCCGCTTTCGAGCGTCACATCGACCTCGACGGTCGGGTTGCCGCGGCTGTCGAGAATCTCGCGCGCGCGGATGTCGCCGATGCCGCTCATGGCCGGGCCTTCGCCAGCCTGTCATGGGCCATCAAATTTTCGAGCAGCGCCGGCATGTCCTTGAGCCTCACCATGTTGGGCCCGTCGCTGGGCGCCTTATCGGGATCCTGATGCGTTTCCATGAAGACGACGGCGATGCCGACGGCAACCGCCGCGCGCGCCAGCACCGCAACGTATTTGCGTTCGCCGCCGCTCGTCGTGCCCTGCCCGCCCGGCTGCTGCACCGAATGGGTCGCGTCGAACACCACCGGATAGCCGGTCTCGGCCATGATCGGCAGCGCGCGCATGTCGGAGACGAGCGTGTTATAGCCGAAGCTGACGCCGCGCTCGCACAAGAGAATGTTGTCGTTGCCGGCATCCGAGACCTTCTTCGCCACGTTCTTCATGTCCCAGGGCGCCAGGAACTGGCCCTTCTTGATGTTCATCGCGCGCTTGGTTTTCGCCGCGGCCACCAATAAATCGGTCTGGCGGCAGAGGAAAGCGGGGATTTGCAGCACGTCCACCGCCTCGGCGACCGGCGCGCATTGCTCGGCGGCGTGCACGTCGGTCAGCACCGGGCAGCCGTATTTCTCGCGGATTTCGGCGAGGATCGGCAGACTCTCTTTCAACCCCATACCGCGCGCGCTCGAGGCAGAGGTGCGGTTCGCCTTGTCGAAGGAGGTCTTGTAGATCAACCCGATGCCGAGCCGGGCGGTGAGCTCGACCAGCGCATGACTCATCTCCAGGGCATGGGCACGGCTTTCGAGGGCACAGGGACCCGCGATCAGGGCCAGCGGCCGGTCGTTGCCGATGGTGATGTTGCCGATATGGACTTGGCGCGGCGCGGTCATTGCGTTGCTTATATAGCAGCCGCCTAGACGAGGCGAGACTGCTCGACCGCCGCCTTGATGAACGAGGTGAAGAGCGGGTGCGGCTCGAAGGGCCGGGATTTGAGTTCGGGGTGGAACTGCACGCCGATGAACCACGGGTGGTCGGGGATTTCGACGATCTCGGGCAGTTCGCCGTCGGGCGACATGCCGGAGAAGATCATCCCGGTCTTTTCCAGCCGCGATTTGTAATTGATGTTGACCTCGTAGCGGTGGCGGTGGCGCTCGCTGATCGCCGTCGTGCCGTAGATCTCGGCGACGCGGCTGCCGGGCAGCAGCTTCGCCGCATAGGCGCCGAGGCGCATGGTGCCGCCGAGATCGCCGTTGGCCTGGCGCTTCTCCAGCGCGTTGCCCTTCATCCATTCGGTCATCAGGCCGATCACCGGCTCGGCGCAGGGGCCGAACTCGGTCGAGCCCGCGCCGTTGAGCCCGGCCAGGTGCCGCGCCGCCTCGATCACCGCCATCTGCATGCCGAAGCAGATGCCGAAATACGGCACCTTGCGCTCGCGGGCGAATCTTGCCGCCTCGATCTTGCCCTCGGTGCCGCGCTCGCCGAAGCCGCCGGGCACGAGAATGCCGTTGACGCCTTCGAGGTGACGGACCGCGTCCTCCTCCTCGAAGATTTCGCTGTCGAGCCAGTTCAGCTTGACGCCGACATTGTTGGCGATGCCGCCATGCGCCAGCGCCTCGGTGAGGGATTTATAGCTGTCAGGCAGATGGACGTACTTGCCGACGACGGCGATGCTGACACTGCCCTCGGGCTTGCGGATGCGCGAGACGATCTCGTGCCAGCGCGCCAGATCCGGCTCGGGCGTCGCCAGGCCGAAATGCCGGCAGACCTCGTGGTCGAAGCCATGCGCGTGATAGGCCGCAGGCACTTGATAGATCGTGTCGACGTCGAGCGCCGGAATGACGCGTTCCTCGCGCAGATTGCAGAACAGCGCGATCTTCTTGCGCGCGCTCACGGGAATCTCGCGGTCGCAGCGGCAGAGCAGAATGTCGGGCTGGATGCCGAGGCCGAGGAGCTCCTTCACCGAATGCTGCGTCGGCTTGCTCTTCAGCTCCCCGGCCGAGGGGATATAGGGCACCAGCGTCAGATGGACGTACATCGCGCGGTCGCGGCCGACCTCGTTGCCCAATTGCCGGATGGCCTCGAGGAACGGCAGGCTCTCGATGTCGCCGACCGTGCCGCCGACCTCGCAGAGCACGAAATCCTCGTCGCCGAGATCGGCCTGCATCGCCTCCTTGATCGCGTCGGTGACGTGCGGGATGACCTGGACCGTGGCGCCGAGATATTCGCCGCGCCGCTCGCGGCCGATCACCGTCGAATAGATGCGGCCGGTGGACTGGCTGTCGCTCTTGCGCGAGGAGACGCCGGTGAAGCGCTCGTAATGGCCGAGATCGAGGTCGGTCTCGGCGCCGTCGTCAGTGACATAGACCTCGCCGTGCTGGTAGGGGCTCATCGTTCCGGGGTCGACGTTGATATAGGGGTCGAATTTGCGCAGGCGGACGCGAAAGCCGCGCGCCTGGAGCAGCGCGCCGAGCGCCGCCGCCGAGAGACCCTTGCCGAGTGAGGAAACCACGCCGCCGGTGATGAAGATGAACCGCGTCATGGAATTTCAATCTATAGGAACGGGTCTCCGCCGCACAACGAAAAGCGTCGACTCGGCTGCATGGCAGCCGGGCGGCGGCAAAGGCAGGACGCTATTTCGCTAAAGGCGCGCTCGGCTCGGCCGGCTGCGCCGGAACCTTGGCGCCGGGGGATTGGGGCGCCTGGCCCGGCGGATTGGGCGTGCCGGGCGGCACCGGCAGCTCGGTCGCAGGAATCCCGCCGGGTTGATCGACCACCGAGCTCGGCGCGCGCGAGCGGGCGGCGACGATCGCCAGCGCGATCGAGGTGGCGAAGAACAGCGTCACCAGCACCGCGGTGGTGCGCGTCAGCAGATTGGCGGTCGAACGGCCCGACATGAAGCCGGACATGCCGCCGCCGCCCATGCCGAGGGCGCCGCCCTCGCTTTTCTGCAACAGGATAACGGCGATCAGCGTGAGCGCCACGATCAGGTGGATGACGACGATGACGGTGGTCATGGGGCCGCTTTGTAGCGCCTTCGCCGCTGGAATGCTAGGGTGCGCGCCATGCGCAAAACCACTTTCTCCGCCGCCCTCGTCGCCTTCCTCGTGCTGGCGGGCACGGCCCATGCCGCCGGCCCCGATTATGCCGCTATCGTCGCCGCACCCGACCGCAGCGACGCCGACCGCCAGACCGATGTCCGCCGCGATCCGGCCGAGCTCCTCGCCTTCACCGGCGCGCGCCCGGGCATGAAGGTGCTCGATATCGGCGCCGGCGCCGGTTACTCGACCGAATTGCTGGCGCGCGCGGTGGCGCCCGGCGGCACGGTCTATGCCCAGGATTCGGCGGCGACGATCGAGAAAAACGTCAAGGACAAGTTCGATCTGCGCGCCGCCAAGCCGGCGATGGCGAACGTCGTCCATGTCGTGCGGCCTTACGACGAGCCGGTGGCGCCGGGCACGGGCAAGCTCGACCTCGTCACCTTCTTCTTCTGGTATCACGACACGACCTACATGGATGTCGACCGCGCCAAGATGGACAAGGCGCTGTTCGATGCGCTCAAGCCCGGCGGCATCCTGGTCATTGCCGACCATTCGGCGCGACCGGGCGACGGCGTCTCCGTCGGCAGCACGTTCCACCGCATCGAGGAAAGCGTGGTGAAGCGCGAGGTCGAAGCGGCCGGGTTCAAGCTGATCGCCGAGGGCAATTTCCTGCATCATCCGGAGGACCCGCGCGACGCGCCGGTCTTCCACCCGAAAGTGCCGGTCGACGAATTCGTCCTTAAATTCCAGAAGCCGGCCGGCGCGCGCTAGAAACGGCCGCCGCCCGCGCGCGTAATATCCGCAACGACCGGAAGGGCGCTTTCGCCGCAGGCTGTGCCCAGGCGGTCGCGATAGGGTTGGGCGCAGGAGGTCCTCGCATGGCCCGCCCCATTACCTACGGCCGCTCCTATCCCGGCCCCGCCTTTCTCAGCTACGGCTTCCGGCCGCTGTTTTTCGCCGCCGCGCTCTTCGCCGGCGTGGCATTGCCGCTCTGGGCGCTGCTCCTGGCCGGCGTCGCGGCGCCCGGCTTTGTCTCGCTGCCCTGGCACGCGCATGAGATGGTCTTCGGCTATCTCGGCGCGGTGATCGGCGGTTTCCTGCTGACCGCGATCCCGAACTGGACCGGACGCCTGCCGGTATCCGGCGCGCGGCTGGCCGCCCTGGTCGCGCTGTGGCTCGCCGGGCGGATCGCAATGGCGCTGGGCGGCGCCGATATCCTGTCGCCGGCGACGGAAGCGGCAATCGACCTGCTCTATCCCGTGGCGCTTGCCGCCGCGGCGGTACGCGAGATCGCGGCGGGCAGCGGCCGGCATAATTGGCCGGTCGTCGGGCTGATCGGCATCTTCGCCGGCGCCGATGCGCTCCACCATCTCGCGGGCTGGACCGGGCTCGATCCGCTGCTCGGCGCGCGGCTGGCGCTGGCCACCGCCGGCACGCTCATCACCATCATCGGCGGCCGCATCGTGCCGAGCTTCACCCATAATTGGCTGGCGAAAAGACCGGGCGGCGCCTTCCCGCTGCCGTTCGGCGCGATCGATGTCGCGGCGATCGCGCTCACCGCGCTCGGGCTTTTCGGCTGGGCCGTGTTCCCCGTCCTGACGGCATGCGGCATTGCGCTGGCGCTGGCTGCCTCGGCGCAGGCGGTGCGGCTCGCACGCTGGCAGGGCTGGCGGACGATCTCGGAGCCGCTGCTCGCGGTGCTGCACCTTGGCTACGCGTGGCTGGTCGCGGCGCTCGCCCTGATGGCGGCCGCGATCCTGTTGCCGGGCCAAGTCGATCCCGCCGCGGCGATGCACGCGCTCGCCGCCGGCGCCATCGGCGTGATGACGGTCGCGGTGATGACGCGCGCGACGCTCGGCCATACCGGCCGCGCGCTGACCGCCGACGGCGGCACGATCGCGATCTACGCGCTCATCAATCTCGGCGCGGCATTGCGCGTCGCCGCCGGCTGGCTGCCCGGCGAGCCGGGCGCTGCCACCGCGACGGCGGGCGCGATCTGGAGTCTCGGCTTTCTGCTTTTCGCCGCGAAATACGGCCGCTATCTCTTTCAGCCGCGCCTTTAGCCCGAAACGCCCCCTAGCGCGACTGGAAGGCGAGCTTCTCGAAGCTGCGTTCCTTGAGATAGTCGTCGAGGCCCCAGCGTTTCACCTGTTCCATGATCTCGTCGTATTCGGCGCGCGGGATCGGCTCGTAGACGAAGCGCTCGCCGCGGTCGAACTTACTGAAATCCCAGGGGCGGTCCTGGAATTCCGGGGGCACCGCGTGCTTCCACAGCGGCAGATACTTGGCGAGATTCCGGTCCATCGCCTCCTCGGCCTTGACCAGGGCGCGGAAATAGGCGGCGACGGTTTCCTTCTCCGCCTTTTCGGGAACCCACCAGATGGTGTGGAAGGTGTTGTGGATCACCTTGCGCAGGCCGAGCTGCTCGGCCATGGCGATCTGCGGCGGCAGCAGGCTCGCGGCCTCGACCTCCTTGTTGAGGAGCGCCGTGAGGCGCGCGCCGAAGCCGCCGACATTGACCGTCTTGATGTTGGCGAGCGGCATATAGGGCTCGAGCCGCCACGGCACGTTGAAATGGCTGCCGGCGCGCAGGCCGACGCCGATCGGCACGTCCTTCAAATCCTCGGGCTTGCGGATCTTGGAATCGGCGCGGACGAAGATCGCCCAGGACGAGACGCCGTAGGCGTCCGACACGAAGCGGCCCATGCCGGCGCCGGCGTTGCACACGCTGCCCCATTGGCAGGCGCTCTGGATCACGTCGGCGTCGCCCTTTTCATAGGGCTTGTCCTGCGGCCGGCTGAGGTAATCGAGCCCCTTCCAGCTCGACTGCGTGCCGCGAAACGTCTGCCAGTCGAGCTCGACGTCGAGCCCCTCCTGGACGTAGAAGCCCTCCTCCATGGCGACAAAATCGGCGAGGCCCATGCCCTTGGGCGCGATCTTTACCGGCTTGAGGCTCTTAGCCATGCGAGTTCCCCTCCCTGTGCGTTTCACGCGAAAAGCGTCGCCCGGCTGATTCAGACTACGACGCAGCTACGCCGCGCTCCACTCCTCGGCGGAAGCCCCGGCCATCGCCTTGACGCGCGCCTCGTCGGCCGCCAGCTCCTTGGCGGGGCCCGAATAGACCACCGCGCCGTCGTCGAGCACGTAGGCGTGGTCGGCGATCTCGAGACTCATGCGCACGTTTTGCTCCACGAGCAAAACCGAAATCCCCTCCGCCCGCATCTGCGCCACGATGCGGAAGACGTCGCGCACGATCAGCGGCGCCAGGCCCTGGCTCGGCTCGTCGAGAATGAGCAGCTTCGGATTGAGCAGCAACGCGCGGGCGATCGACAGCATCTCCTGCTCGCCGCCCGAGAGCTGGCGGCCGCGATTGGCCTTGCGCTCGGCCAGGCGCGGGAACAGTTCGTAGATGCGCGGAATGGTCCACTTGCCGGGACGCTCCAACGGCACCCGCAGATTCTCGTCAACCGACAGGTTGGCGAAGATGCGTCGCCCCTCCGGCACGTAGCCGACGCCGAGCGCGGCAATCCGGAAGGTCGGCCAGTGCGTGGTTTGGTTGCCGAAAATCTCGATGCGGCCTTCGCGCGCGGGCGTCAGGCCCATCAGGCTCCGCAGCGTCGTGGTCTTGCCGGCGCCGTTGCGCCCGAGCAGCGTGGTGATCTTGCCCTCGGCAACGGCGAGCGACACGCCGTGCAGGATATGGCTCTTGCCGTAATAGGTGTGGAGCCCTTCGGCCTTGAGTGCGTCCGCCATCATGCCGCCTTGCCCAGATAGGCGGCCTGCACCGCCTCGTTGGCGGCGATCTCGGGCGGCGTGCCCTCGGCCAGGAGCGCGCCCTGGTCGAGCACGGTGATGCGGTCGGCGAGATGGAAGACCACGCGCATGTCGTGCTCGATCAGCACGATGGTGAAGGACTTCTCGCGGTGCAGCCGGCGCACCATCTGAGTGATCTCGTAGGTCTCCTGCTCGCCCATGCCGGCGGTGGGCTCGTCCAGCAGCAGCAGGCGCGGCTTCAGGGTCAGCGCCATGGCGATCTCGGCGGCGCGCTGATCGCCATGCGCCAGCTCGCCCACGAGACGCGTGGCCTTGGCCGAAAGCCGGGTCAAATCCAGGATCTCGTCCACGCTGCGCTTCACCGCGGCGATCGCGTTCTTGCCGATCCAGGGGCGCAGGCGATACCCGGCCGCCACCTCGGCGCCGACGCGCAGATTCTCGAACACCGTCAGCTCGGGAAAGATCTCGGTGATCTGGAAGGTGCGCGCCATGCCGCGCGTGACGCGCCGCGCGACCGACAGGCCGGTGACGTCCTCGCCGTCGAAGCTGACGGTGCCGGTGGTGGGCGGAAAGAAGCCGGAGATCAGGTTGAAGAAGGTGGTCTTGCCCGCGCCGTTGGGGCCGATGATGGCGCGGAGCTCGCCCTTGGCCACCTTGAGCGAGACGTCGCGCACCGCGACCAGCGAGCCGAAATGCTTGCTGGCGTGGCTCACCTCCAGCAGGCTCACGCGCGCCTCCGCTGCTGGATGAAGCCCAGAAGCCCGCGCGGGAAGAACAGCACCACCAGCACGAAGAGCAGGCCGATATAGATCTGCCAGTTGATGGTGATGCTCGAGACGTAGTCCTGCAGGACGACGAAGACCACTGCGCCGAGGAGCGGTCCCCAGAAGTTGCGCATGCCGCCCATGACCGCCATCATCACAAAATCGCCCGACTGGCTGTAATGGAGGCCGCGCGGATCGGCGAAGTTGTTGACCAGCGCGTAGAGCGAGCCGGCGAAGGCCATGAAGAAGCAGGACAGGGTGAAAGCGATCCAGATGTGCAGCTCGATGGGAATCCCCAGAAAGCGGGCGCGGCGCTCGTTCTCGCGGATGGCGATCATGGTGCGGCCGAAGGGCGAGCGCAGGATGAACGCCATCGCCGCCGCCGCGCCGGCGAAGCAGAACAGCACGAAGTAATAGAACGCGGTCGAGTTCTGCAGGATATCGATCGTCGTGAAGCCCAGATGCAGCGGCTGGCGGTAGAATGGGCGCAGCCCGTCGTCGCCACCGGTCAGCGAGCTCCACTGGAAGGCGATGTAGTAGAACACCTGGCCGAAGGCGATGGTCACCATGGCGAAATAGACGCCGCGGCGGCGCACGATCAGCGCGCCGAGCAAGCCGCCCAATATGCCGCCGAGCAACGTGCCGGCGAGGATGCCGAGCGGCGTTGAGAGCGCGACGAATTTCAGCAGCAATCCGCAGCCATAGGCGCCGAGCCCGAACCAAGCGGCGTGGCCGAAGGACAGGACGCCGGTGAATCCCAGCAGGAAATTGACCGACATGGCGGCCAGCCCCAGCACCAGCACGCGGGTGCCCAGCGCGGTATAGCCGCCCACCAGCGGCATCCACAGCGGCGCGAGAATGAGCGCCGCCCAGAGCGCGGCGATGATCGCGAGCTTGCGGCCCTGCTCGGCGCTCATGTGAGCATGCCCTCCTCGCCGAACAGGCCGCGCGGCCGGATGAGCAACACCACCGCCATCAGCACGTAGATGACCGCCTCGCTCGCCGCCGGGAAGAACACCGCGGTAACCCCCGAGGCGACGCCGATCAACAAGCCGCCGACCAACGTGCCGCCCAGCGAGCCGACGCCGCCGACGATGATGGCGACGAAGCTCGGCATCAACAGGCCGGCGCCCATGGTCGGCTCAAGCCCCAATTGGCCGCCGGCGAGCACGCCCGAAAGTCCGGCGAGAAAGATGCCGACGCCGAAATTGAGCGTCCGCAGCGCGCGCACATTGATGCCCAGCCCGGCGACCGTCTCGAGATCGAGCGTGCCGGCGCGGATGCGGATGCCGATGCGGGTGAAGCGCAGGAAGCTGAACAGCGTCGCCATGACCAGCGCCACCACCGCGACCATGAACAGCCGGTAGCCGGTGAGGAAGAAGAGCTCGTTGCTCAGCGGTTGCGCCAGGAAGGCCGGAATGGTGAAAGGCTTGCCCTGCGCGCCCCAGATCATACGCGTGCCCTCTTCGAAGATGAAGGCGAGGCCGAAGGTCAGGAGCAGGCTGTAGAGCGGGTCGCGGCCATAGACGCGGCTGATCAGGAAACGTTCGACCGCAACGCCGAGGATCGCGGTGAGGAAGGGCGCGGCAATCAGCGCGCCCCAGAACCCGATATAGGGCTCGAGCGTATAAGCGAGATAGCCGCCGATGACGAGAAAGCCGCCATGCGCGAAGTTGATCACGTTCGAGAGATTGAGAATGAGCGACAGGCCGATCGCCATCAGCACGTAGAACGCGCCGATGATCAGGCCGTTGGTGATGTTGAAGAGGAGAAGCTGAGTCATCCGATCACATAAGAATGACCCCCTCCCGGCCGTCCCCGGAAAACGGGGCCGGCACGGGGAGGGGGCTTGGCGTTAGGCAACCCGTCAGGTTAGGCCGGCCACTTCAGTGTGCAGCCGGTCTCCGTTTCGGGCGGCGAAGTCTTGTCGCCCGCCACGAGGGAATCGACCTGGAACAAATCCTCGGGATCGGACTTGCCCTGCTTCAGCGCCTGACCGACGAAGGACGTGGTCATCAACTGGTGATCGCCCTTGCGGTAGTAGACCTTGTTGGGCTGGAGCTTGACGTCGGCCGGCAGCTCGAAGTCGCCCAGCGCCCTGGCGAGCTTGACGCCGTCGAGCGTCTTCTCGCGGTTGGCGACGAGCGCGTAGGTCATCATCGAGGTGTAGCCGAACCAGGTGCGCGCGGTCGGCACCTTGCCGCCGCTCGCCTTGCGGATGTCGGCGACAAACTTGTCGACACCGGCCACGCCCGGCTGCTTCCAGTACCACTCGAACATCCAGATGCCGACGCGCGCCTCGGGCGGCATGGCCTCGAGCGATTCGAGCTCCTGCTGCAACCCGGCGACGTGGATCTGCTTATCGATGCCGAACTGCACGACCTGCTTCAGGCAATTCACCATGTCGCTGCCCTGCGGCAACACCAAGATCACGTCCGGATTGGCGGCGCGCGCCTTGATGAGATAGGCGGAGAAGTCGGTGGTGCCGAGCGGCGTCAGCTCGTTGCCGGTCATGGTGCCGCCGAATTTCTGGAGATCCGCCGCCGCCGCCTCCTGCAGCGTGTGGCCGAAGGCGTAGTCCGGCGTGATGAAGTGCCACTTCTTGCCGTATTTGTTGAACAGCAGCTCGGAGACCGAATTGGCCTCCATCTTCGTCGTGTTGCACACGCGATAGACGTTCCAATGGCAATCCTTGCCGGTGATGCCGTCGGTGTGCCCGCCGGAGACGACGTGCAGCACGCCCTTCTCGTTCGACACCTGGGCAATGGCTTGCGCGATCCCTGAGTTCACATCCCCAATAAGGAACTGGATGCCGTCGCGCTCGATCAGCTTGCGCGTCTTCTGCACGCCGGTGCCGACGTCGTTGGCCGAATCCTCGACCAGCAGCTCGATCTTGCGGCCGAGCACGCCGCCCTTGCCGTTGATCTGCTCGACGGCCAGCTTGGCGCCGATCAATTCGTTCTGCGCCACCGCGGCGTAGACGCCGGTGAACGGATCGACCATGCCGACCTTGATGGTGTCGGCGGCGCGCGCGGTGATGACGAAGGGCGACGCGAATTGAACGACGCCGGCGGCGGCCGCGGCTTTGATGACCGTGCGGCGACCGATGCCGGCGGAACCTGAACGAATTGTCATGTGTTTCACTCCCTAGCGGTGACCTTTTTATCGGGCGCGGGAGTCAGAGCTTGAGCCGGAATCCGGCCTTTCAGCGCTTCCCCCCGTTTCTTGTTGGGGGCATCATCGACAATGCCGAGCCTATCTTCAAGCCCGATGGTGCCGGACGCGTTCAAGCCGGCGTGGGCCGCCTAAATAACCGGCATCAGCCGCAGGCCTCGGCGATGGCCCAGAATTGAGCGGCGACAAGGCTGGCGCCGCCCACCAGCGCGCCGTCGACATTCGCCACGGCCATCAACTCTTTGGCATTGGCCGGCTTGACCGAGCCGCCATAAAGAATGCGGGCCTCCGCCGACAGCGTTCGCCGGATATGCGCATGAACATCCGCCACCTCGGCAACCGTCGGCGTCCTGCCGCTGCCGATCGCCCAGACCGGCTCATAGGCGACCACCAGATCGGCGCCGGGTAAATCGGGCGGCAGCGACCCTTTGATCTGGCGCGAAATGATGTCGAGCGTCTTGCCGGCGGCGCGCTCGTCCTGGGTCTCGCCGATACAGACGATCGGCACGAGCCTCGCCTGCCTCGCCGCCGCGACCTTGGCGCGGACATCGGAATCCGTCTCGTGATGGTCGGCGCGGCGCTCGGAATGGCCGAGGATGACATAGCGGCAGCCCGCATCCCTCAGCATGGTCGCGCTGAGATCGCCGGTGTGCGCGCCCATTTCGGCGGCGTGGCAATCCTGCGCGCCAAGCATGATGACGCTGCCGGCGAGCGCCTCACCCACCGGAATGAGCAGCGTCGCCGGCGGGCAGATTGCGATTTCGCAGGGCGGCGGGACGGCCCCGACGCGTCCGGCGAGATCGCGGGCCAACGCCACGCCATCGGCCCTGAGGCCGTTCATCTTCCAGTTGCCGGCGACCAGCTTGCGCATCCGGGGCCGCTTTAGCATAGGCCGCGCGAGCCCGCCATAAGCCCGCTTCGCCGTTGCGAGCGCGCCTGCGGCCCACTATCATCCGCGCGCGCTGGAGCCCCGGCCAAACCGGCCGGAGCCAGCGCGCAATTTTCCGAGCCCCGTCTTCATGCTTCAAGCGATCCGCTCCAAGGCCACCTCTCTCGTCGTCAAGATCCTGTTCGCGGTCTTGATCTGCACCTTTGCGATCTGGGGTATCGGCGACATCTTCCGCAACCGCAGCACCGGCGAAACCTGGGTCGCCAAGGTCGGCGGGCTGCAGATTTCCGGCGATCAATTGACCGAGGCGGTGCGCAGCGACATGGAGCGCATGCGCGGCGTGCTCGGCCGGCCGCTGTCGCTCGACGAGGCGAAGCAATTCGGCGTGCTCGACGCATCGCTCCAGCGGCTTATCGAGGCCGACCTCTTGCAGCTCGAAGTGCAGCGTCTCCACCTCGCGGTCGGCGACGAGGCGGTGCGCAAGGCAATCGTCGGCAACCCCGGCTTCCGCGGCGCCGCCGGCACCTTCGACCGCAATGTCTATAACCAGGTGCTCGCCGCCAACCGGATGAGCGAGGGCCAGTACGAAGCGCTGCTGCGCAGCGAGCTGGTGCGCAACGAGCTGACCATCTCGGTGACCGAGGGTGTCACGCCGCCGGCCGAGCTGACCAACGCGCTCTATCGCGCGCAGGCTGAACACCGCATCGCCGACATCGCGACTCTGCCGGCGAGCGCCGCGCCCAATCCGCCGCCGCCCTCCGAACAGGATTTGAGCGCGTTCTACGACAGCCACCCCGACCGCTTCCGCGTGCCGGAGCGGCGCGACTTCACGCTGGCCGTGCTGACCATCGCCGACGTGGCGGCCGGCATCGCCGTGCCGGACGACCGCCTCAAAGAGGAATACCAGTCGCGGCTCGGCGAGTTTCAGAAGCCGGAGCAGCGCCAGTTGCAGCAGATGCTGCTGCCCGACGAGGCGAAAGCGAAGGAAGCGGCGGCGCGGGTCGCGCAGGGCAAGGATTTCGCCGCCGTCGCGAAGCAGCTCGCCAACGCCGATCCGAGCGCGCTCGATCTCGGCTGGGTGCGGCGCGAGGATTTGCCGGCGCCGCTCGCCGACGCCGCCTTTGCCGCCAAGGCTGGCGGCGTGACCGCGCCGGTGCAGACCTCCTTCGGCTGGCACATCCTGCGCGTCGTCGCGGTGAAGCCGGCCGAGACGCAAAGCTTCGACCAGGTGAAGAATCAACTCCGCCAGGATGTCGCGCGCGACATGGCCGGCGACGTCATCGCCAAGACCGCCAACAAGATCGACGACGCCCTGGCCGGCGGTGCGTCGCTCGCCGAGGCGGCAGGTCAGTTCGGCATGAAGATGACGGCCTATAAAGGCATCGACCCGCAAGGCCACGACGCGCAGGACAAGCCGGCGACGCTGCCGAAGCCGACCGATACGGTACTGCACACCGCCTTCGCCACCGACAGCGGCCAGAGCAGCGCGCTCGCCGAGCTCGGCGACGACGGCTACTTCGTGGTTCATGTCGACCAGATCGCGCCCGCCGGCGTGCGGCCGCTGGCCGCGGCGCATGACGAGGCGGCGCGACTGTGGCAGGCCGAGCAACGCGCTCAGGCGCTGGGCAAGCTTGCGGAATCGATCGTGCAGGAAGTCAATGCCGGCCACGCGCTGCGGGAGGTCGCGGCGCAGCACAAGCTGACCGTCACGACCTCGCCGCCCCTGCTGCGCACCGGCGGCGGCAACGTGCCGCCGGCGATCGTCGCCAAGATCTTCGGCTTGACGCAAGGCCACGCCGCGGCGGCGCCGACCGGCGACAGCTATGCCGTGGCGCAGCTGACGCAGATCCAGCCCGCCGATCCGGCCAAGGCCGGCGCGCAGATCGACCAGCTCTCGCATCAATTGGCGCAGCAGATGCAGGGCGAATTCCTCGGCCGGTTCAACGCCGCCCTGAAACGCCGCTACCCCGTCGAGCTCAACCAGGGCAATCTCGACCGCCTGTTCTGAGCGGGAGGAATCGCCCGATGCAGGTTTCGCCCGATCCCGCCGCCTTCACCGCCGCCTATGCCAGGCGCAAGCCGGTGCTGGTGTGGACGACGCTGGTCGGCGATTTGGAAACGCCGGTGTCGGCGATGCTGAAGTTGGCCGACCGGCGGCCGATGAGCTTTCTTTTTGAATCGGTCGAAGGCGGCGCGACGCGCGGACGCTATTCCTTCATCGGCCTCAAGCCCGACCTCATCTGGCGCTGCTTCGGCGGCCGCGCCGAGATCAACCGCCACGCGCGCTCCGCCCCCGACCGCTTCACGGCGGAGAGCCAGGGCGCGCTGGCCTCGCTGAAAAGCCTGATCGCGGAATGCCGCGTCGAGACGCCGGCGCCGCTGCCGCCGATGGCCGCCGGCCTGTTCGGCTATCTGGGTTACGGCACGGTCAATCTCATCGAGCAGATTCCCGACGCCAACCCCGACACGCTCGGCATTCCCGACGGGTTGCTGCTGCGGCCGTCGGTGGTCTGCATCTTCGACAACATCGCCGACCGCTTCACCATCGTCACGCCGGTTTGGCTCGATGCCAACGTCGCGGCGGAGCAGGCCTATCGCCACGCCGGGGAGCGCCTCGCCGACGTGGTCGCCGATTTCGAGCGCAGCCTGCCGCACCGGCGCGAGGCGCCCGAGGCGACGCAGGAGCTGCCCGCGCCGACCGCGAACATGACGCGCGCCGAATGCCTGCACATGGTCGAAACGGCGAAGGAATACATCCGCGCCGGCGAGATCTTCCAGGTCGTGCCGTCGATGCGCCTCGCCGTGCCGTTCAAGCTGCCGCCCCTGGCGCTCTACCGCGCGCTGCGGCGCCTCAACCCGTCGCCCTTCCTATTCTTCCTCGATTTCGGCGGCTTCGCCGTGGTCGGCTCGAGCCCCGAGATCCTGGTGCGGCTGCGCGACGGCGTGGTGACGATCCGGCCGCTGGCCGGCACGCGGCGGCGCGGCAAGGACGCCGAGGAGGACAAGCGCCTCGCCGAGGAGTTGCTCGCCGACCCGAAGGAGCGCGCCGAGCATCTCATGTTGCTCGATCTGGCGCGCAACGACGTCGGCCGCGTCGCGCTCACGGGCACGGTCAAGGTGAAGGAGCAATTCGCCATCGAACGCTACAGCCACGTCATGCACATCAGCAGCCACGTCGAAGGCAGGATCGATCCCCAATACGGTGCGATCGACGCGCTGCTCGCGGGCTTTCCGGCGGGCACGCTGTCGGGCGCGCCGAAGGTGCGGGCGATGCAGCTGATCGACGAGCTCGAGCCGGAGCGACGCAATCTCTATGGCGGCGCCATCGGCTATTTCGCCGGCGACGGCAGCATGGACACCTGCATCGTGCTGCGCACCGCCATCGTCAAGGACGGCCAGATGACGGTGCAGGCCGGCTGCGGCGTGGTTTCCGACAGCGACCCGGCGACGGAATATCAGGAAATCCTCGACAAGGCGCGCGCCCTCTTCCGCGCCGCCGAGGAAGCGGTCAGCTTCGCCAGAAATTAGACCGCGCACATAAAGCAGAAGCCCCGGCGGTGACGCCGGGGCTTCGTGATGTTTGGTTATTATCCTTGATATTACGGCGTGGCGAGGTGCCAGACGCCGCCGACGCCGTCGCCGGTCACGTCGCCGGGCTTGCCGTCCTTGGCGAAGGTGTAGAGCGGCTTGCCCTTGTAGGCCCAGGCCGTCGATTTGTCGTCGCGGGTGACGACCGACCAATTGCCCGACGGCTTGGCGCCGGCGGGTGCCATCAGCGGCGGCCAGTTGGCGGCGCAGCCGCCGTTGCAATTCGACTTGCCGGACTCATCCTTGTCGAAGGTATAGAGCGTCATGCCCTTGCCGTCGGCCAGGGCCTTGCCCTTGGCCGTGTCCATGGCCTTGGCTGGCTCCATCATTTGCGCCTGCGCCGGCACGACGAATGCCAGCGCGGCGATCGCAATGGCCGCGGCGATTGTCTTCAACATGCATGCCTCCTCGGTTGGTGAACCGCGCTATCCCATCACAAAAACAGTTGGCGACAATAAATAAAAAGGCGCGACCGGGCCTTATCTCGCGAATGTGATGCGCCGCGATCAGGCGAGATCGAACAGCAGGATTTCCGCGTCAGATTCCGCGGCGATCTCGATCTTCCTTTCGCCGCCGATCGCCGCGCCGTCGCCTTCCTTGAGCGTTTCGCCGTTCAGCCCGACTTGGCCACGCGCAATCTGCACCCAGGCGTGGCGTCCCGGGCGCGGCTCGAACGCGATGGTGCCGCCTTCCCTCAGCCGCGCCACATGGAGATCGACGTCCTGGTGAATTGTGACGCTGCCGGCGCGCCCGTCGCGCGACGCCACCAGGCGCCAGCGCCCGTCGCTTTCCGCCGCAGGAAAAGCGCGTTGCTCGTAACCGGGCGCCAAGTCTTTCTTCTCCGGCAGCAGCCAGATCTGGAGGAAGTGCACCGGCTCCGCCTTGGAGTGGTTGAACTCGCTGTGCTGGATGCCGGTGCCCGCCGTCATGCGCTGCACCTCGCCGGGGCGGATCACCGCGTTCGTTCCGGTGGTGTCCTTGTGCTCGAGCGCGCCCTCGAGAACGTAGGAGATGATCTCCATGTCCTGGTGGCCGTGCGTCGGAAAGCCGGCGCCGGGGATCACGCGGTCCTCGTTGATGACGCGCAGCGCGCGAAACCCCATCTGCGCCGGATCGTGGTAATGACCGAACGAGAAAGTGTGCCGGCTGTCGAGCCAGCCGGTCTTGGCGCGGCCGCGCTCGTCCCGGTGACGGAGCACGATCATGAGCCGATACCGTCGCGGAATTTCACGGCGGCATGCGTGCCGTCGCAGAACGGCTTGTTCTTGGACGCGCCGCAGCGGCACAGCGTCGCGCGGTTGCGCACCTCGTAGGCGAAACCGTCCGCTTCGGAGATCACGGGGATTCCGCCGCGCAGCCAGAGCGGCCCACTGCATTCCTGCGCCGGGTCCTCGACCACGCCGATCGACACCGGCAATTTGTGCTCGACGGGCTTGCCCGTCGCCTTGTCCCAGGCCACCAGCCGACCGGCCGGGCAATCGTTCACCTGCCGGACGAACAGCGCCCGGGTTCCGGGGTCGTCGGTGCGCGCCACCTGGTTCCACACCTGGCCGTTGGGATCGCAGAAGCGGCCGAAGGCGCAAAGCCCCGCCGCATCCGTGAGCGCCAGGACAGGGCCGTCGAGAATTTTCGCCTGCTCGAGATAGGGCGCGCGGCTGGCGGTCTCGCTGCCGTCGAACCGGGCCCGAAGATGCGCGCCGTCGCAGAACGGCTTCCTCTTCGAGTGGCCGCAACGGCACAGCGCGTATTCCTGCTGCGCCGGGAAGCTTTTGCCCGCTTGCCAGGTCTCGGATTCATCCGCTTCATTGGTGCCGATGACCATCATCGCGAGCGGGATATTGCCGGTGACGATATAGGGGCCATCCTTGGAAATGACCACGCGAACCTCGGGCCTTGGCTTTGCCATGGGTCACCCTCCCGGCCGGGCGCGTCAGGGGGCCGGCCGCCGCGATGGTAGCCCTTTTTTTTCGCACCCGGGAAATTACGCCGCGAATTTGGGCATGATCTCGCGGGCGAAGATCTCGAGCGCCTCGATGGTCGGGTGCGGATTGACCAGCAGGATGTGCTCCACCCCGCCCGCCTCCAGCCGGCGCAGCTGCGCGATGATCTCCTTCGGCGTGCCGAGCAGCGGCGCATCGTCGATCTCGCGCGCCGGACCGGCGAATTTCGCGGGGTCGGTGTATTGTTCGGCGCCGCGCCCGCGCGCCAGCGCGCCGATGCCCTTCAGCACCTGCTGCCGCGTGGCGAACGCCTGCGGCCGCTCGGTCGCGTCGCGGATGATCTGCAAGCCGCGCGTCGCCCCCACCATCTGCGGATCGTAGCGCCGCCCGACGCGCGCGCATTCGTCGCGAAACAGCGCCACGCGCTCGATGGTGAGATCGGTCGAGCCGATCTGGTCGAGCAGCAGATTATAGCCCTCGCGCGCCGCGCGGCGGATCGACGCCTCGCTGCCGGCGCCGAGCCATAACGGCGGATGCGGCTGCTGCACCGGCGCGGGCTCGACGACGATGTTCTCGAAATGCCAGCGCTTGCCGCGATGCGAGAAGCGCTCGGTGCTGGTCCATGCCTTGCGGATGACCTCGACCGCCTCGTCGAAGCGCTCGGTCGCCTCGTCCTGCGGGATGCCGAAGCCGGCGAACTCGTAATCGCGGTAGCCCTTGCCGATTCCGAAATCGAACCGCCCGTTCGACAGCAGGTCGAGCGTCGCCGCCTGCTCCGCCACCAGCACCGGATTATGCCAGGGCAGCACCACCACCGCCGTGCCGAGCCGGATGCGCGTGGTGCGCGCGGCGAGATAGCTCAGCAGATTGAGCGAGGCGGAAACCTGCGCATGGCCGGTGAAGTGATGCTCGACGATGAAGACGCTGTGGAAGCCGAGCCGTTCGGCGGCGCAGACATAGTCGATGTATTCGGCATAGCCGGCGCTGTCGCCGGTCGGGCCGCCGCGCGCGGCACGCGCGCCGCCGAATAAACCGAAACGCATGGCCCACTCCCATCGGGCGTCTCGGCGCGCCCGCTCGCCCAACCATAGCGAATCCGGCGGCAAGGCGCGAGCGGGTGGCCCAAAGGCATCGCGCGCCCGTTTCCGCGCCGCCGCGGACGCGGTAAGATCGGCTTGAGCAACAGGGAGGGGGCCCATGAAACGAGCCGGATTGATCCTGAGCGCCGCGGCGCTGGGCCTGAGCGCCGTGCTGGCCGGGCTGGCGCTCGCGCAGGAAAAGCCGCGTCCGGTCCCGACCCATACCTATCTGAAGGCCGAGGCGGTGAGCGGCGTGCCCGGCAAGCAGACGACGATGGTATCGATCCTGTGGCCGCCCGGCTCGACCACCGGCCGCCATTATCACGACGGCGACGAATACGCGCTGGTGACCGAGGGCGAGATCACGCTGCTGGTCGACGGCAAGGCGCCGCGCACCATCCATGCCGGCGAGGCCTATCACAATACGGCAGGATTGGTGCATGAGACCAAGAACGCCGGCAGCGTGCCGGCCTATTCGATCGCCGTGTTCGTCCTCGACAAGGGCAAGCCGCTGCAGCAGCCGGCGCGATAGGCTCGATCGCTGCCGAGCGGTCCGGTTGTCTTCCCTCCCGCGAACCCGCAGGACGTATCCCGCATGAGCGATTTCGCCGCGGCCGTGAGGCTGGCCCTCGACATGATCGTCGATTTCGACCCGGCGCTGCTGTCGATCGTGGCGCTGTCGCTGTCGATCAGCCTCACGGCGGCGATCGTCGCCGGTGCCGCCGGCTGTCTCGCCGGCGCCGTGCTGGCGGTCTACCGCTTTCCCGGACGGCGCCTGCTCATCGTCGTCGCCAATTCGCTCCTGGGACTGCCGCCGGTCGTGGTCGGCCTCGCCGCCTATCTGCTGCTGACGCGCAACGGGCCGCTCGGCAGCTGGGGCTTGCTGTTCACGCCCACCGCCATGGTCATCGTGCAGACCGTGCTGGCGATACCGATCGTCACCGCGATATCGCATCGCGCGCTCGAAGAGGTCTGGGCGCGCTATGGCGACGAGTTCCGCATCGCCGGCGCGACGCGGCTGCGTGCGATCCCGCAGCTCCTGCTCATCGGCAAGGCACAGCTCCTGACCGCGCTCCTGTCCGGCCTGGGCCGCACCATCTCGGAAGTGGGCGGCATCATCATCGTCGGCGGCAACATCGCCGGCGTGACGCGCACCATGACGACCAGCATCGTGCTTGAAACCAGCAAGGGGAACTTGCCGCTGGCCCTCGCCCTCGGCATTATCCTCATCACCATCAGCCTCGTCCTCAACGGCGCGGCCTTTGCCCTCTCGGAGAGAAAAACCCGGTCATGAAACTAAAAGCCTTTGCTGTCGCCGCCGCGTTGCTCGCGCTGCTGCTGGCGGCCGCCCCGTCCTGGGCGCAGCAGAAATTCATCGTGCTCGCCTCGACCACCTCGGTCGACAACAGCGGCTTGCTGTCGCACATCCTGCCGGATTTCACCAAGGAGACCGGCATCCAGGTCCGCGTGATCGCCGTCGGCACCGGCCAGGCGCTCGACACCGCGGCGCGCGGCGACGCCGATCTCGTGCTGGTGCACGATCCCGACGCCGAGGGCAAATTCATCGCCGCCGGCCACGGCGTCAACCGGCGCGAGATCGCCTGGAACGACTTCGTCATCGTCGGCCCGAAAGCCGACCCGGCGCATGTCGCCGGCGGCCACGACGCGTTGGCGGCATTCCATGCCGTCTGGAACGCGCAGGCGCCCTTCGTCTCGCGCGGCGACAAGAGCGGCACCGACGCGCTGGAGAAGCGGCTGTGGAAAGCCGCCGAACTCGACCCGACCAAGGCGGGTCCCTGGTACAAGGACATCGGCGGCGGCATGGGTGCGGCGCTCAACGCCGCGTCGGCGATGGGCGCCTATACCCTCACCGACCGCGGCACCTGGCTCAGCTTCAAGAACAGAGGACCGTTGGTCATCGTCGTCGAGGGCGACCGGCGTCTCCTCAACCGCTACGACGTGATCGAGCTCAACCCGGAGAAGCACCCGACCGCGAAACTCGGCCTCGCCAAGAAATTCGCCGATTGGCTCGCCTCGCCGCGCGGGCAAGCGGAGATCGCCGGCTATACGGTCGCCGGCGAGAAGCTCTTCCACCCGGAGGCGGACAAGAAGCCGTAAAGCGAATCAGCCGCCGCCGCGCTGCTTGACGATGGCGCTCACCGGCACGAGCACTATGCCCTTGGCGGGGAGCGTGGGCAGCCAGCGCTGAAGGGCGGCGAGCGTCGTGTCGCGCGGATGGCCGATGGCGATGGCGGTGCCCTTGCGCCGCGCCAAATCTTCGAGCTGCTTCAATCGGGCCGGCACGTCGGCCGAGGCGCCGTCGTCGTCGAGGAATACGTCGCGCGCGGCAAAGGGCACGCCGGCATCGCGCGCCGCCTGCGCGCCGACGGTCGTCGCGATGGTGCGGGAGTCGACGAAGAGGAGTCCGCGCGCCTTTAGCTCGCCCATCACGACGCGCATCGGCTCCGCTTCCGAGGTGAACTTGCTGCCCATGTGATTGTTGATGCCGACGTAATCGGGGAAACGATCGAGATCCCAGCGTAGCCGACGCAGCACCTCGTCATCGGTTTGCTCGGTGGTCAGCGCGTTGGCGCCCATGCCGGCGGTCGGATTCACCGGCTCCATCGGCACATGCAGCAGCAATTCGTGGCCGTCGGCGCGCGCCGCTTCGGTCTGGTTCGCCAGATCGGGCGCGAAGGCGAGGAAGGCGAGCGTCACCGCTCCCTTGAGCGCGATGGCGCGCTGGGTGTGCGTGCGATCCATGCCGACGTCGTCGATGATGATGGCGATGCGCGGCCGGCCATCGGCCGGCGGCGCCGGCATGGCGTAGCGTTGCCAGGGCGGCAGCGCCGCCAGCGCCGCCGCGCTCGGCTGCGATCGCGCTTGCGGCGGGGTTGGGGGTGAGGTCAGGCGCGGCGCTGGGGGCGTGAGAACCCGCGGCGTCAGGTTGGTCGCCTGCGGCGCGGCCGGTGGGTTCGTCGCCTGCGGCGCGAGGGGCGGCAAGGGCACCACGGCAACCACCGGCTTGTCCGGACTTGGATTGACCAGCGGCGACAGCAAGGCGGCGAGCGCCAGCCCGGCCGCCACGGCCGCTGCCCACAACCACCAGCGCGGCCCGCGCCGGGCGGTTTTGTCGTTCGCGTACTCGGCCATCGTCACTCCTGGCCGGGAGTTTAGCCGAAATCGCAGCATCGCGCCGCAATCCCGCCCAGCCCCACGCTTTTACCGCCCTGGCCGGCCTGATATAACCCTGGAAACGGGGTCGCCATGTTCCTGCTGATCGATAATTACGACAGCTTCACCTACAACCTTTGGCACTATCTGGGCGAGCTCGGCGCCGAGGTGGTGGTGAAGCGCAACGACGCGCTGACCGTGGCGCAGGCGCTTGCCTTGCGGCCTCAGGGCATCGTGATCTCGCCGGGGCCGAGCGATCCCGACCACGCCGGCATCTGCCTCGACCTCATCGCGCGCGCCGGCCGCATCCCGGTGCTCGGCGTCTGCCTGGGCCATCAGGCCATCGGCCAGGCTTTCGGCGGCAAGGTGGTGCGCGCGCCGACGCCGATGCACGGCAAGCTCTCCGCCATCCGGCACGACGGCAGCAGCGTCTTTGCCGGCCTGCCGAGCCCGTTCGACGCGACGCGCTATCACTCGCTGATCGTCGCGCGCGCGGGCCTGCCGAAGGCGCTGCGTATCACGGCGGAAACCGCCGACGGCATCGTCATGGGCCTGGCGCATGCCGAGCGGCCGGTGCACGGCGTGCAATTCCACCCCGAGAGCATCGCCTCGCAGGGTGGCCACGATCTCCTGAAGAACTTCCTCGCGCTGGCGGCGGCGGAACGCGTGCCGGCATGAGCCCGAGCTTCGATTTCAAGGCGCTGCTCGCGCGAATCGCCTCGGGCGAAACGCTGCCCGAGGCGGATGCCGCCGCCGCCTTCGACGCCATGATGTCGGGCGAGGCGACGCCGTCGCAGATGGGCGCGTTCCTCGGCATGTTGCGCGTGCGCGGCGAGACCGTCGCCGAGATCACGGGTGCGGCGCGCACCATGCGCGCCAAGATGCTGCGCGTCGAGGCGCCGGAGGGGGCGGTCGACATCGTCGGCACCGGCGGCGACGGCCAGGGCACCTTCAACGTCTCCACCGCGGCGGCGCTCGTCGTCGCCGGAGCGGGCGTGCCGGTCGCCAAGCACGGCAACCGCAATTTCTCGTCGAAATCGGGCGCCGCCGATATTCTCCAGGCGCTCGGCGTCAACATCGAGGTCGAGCCCGAGACGGTCCGCCGCGCCATCTTCGAGGCCGGCATCGGCTTCATGATGGCGCCGCGCCATCATGGCGCCACGCGCCATGTCAACCCCACGCGGGTCGAGCTCGGCACCCGCACCATCTTCAACCTGCTCGGGCCGATCTCGAACCCGGCGGGCGTCAAGCGCCAGCTCGTCGGCGTCTATGCGCCGCAATGGGTCAAGCCGCTCGCCGAGGTGCTCGGCAAGCTCGGTGCCGAGCATGTCTGGGTGGTGCATGGCGACGGCCTCGACGAGATCACCACCGCCGGCAAGACGCAGGTCGCGGAATGGAAGCACGGCAAGCTGACGAGCTTCGAGATCGCGCCGGAGATGGCGGGGCTCGGGCGCGCCACGCTGGCCGACCTCAAGGGCGGCGAGCCGGCGGAGAATGCCGCCCGTCTGCGCGCCCTGCTCGGCGGCCAGGCCGGGAAGCTGCGCGACATCGTCCTGCTCAACGCGGCGGCGGCATTGGTGGTCGCCGGCCGCGCCGAGGATCTGACAGCGGGCGTCCGGCGCGCGGCGCAGTCGATTTCCTCGGGCGCCGCGACGCAAGCGCTCGAAAAGCTTATTGCCATCACCAACGGCAGGCCGATCGCCGCCGAGCGGGTGCGCGCGCAATGAGCGAGCCGGCACTCAGCGACGACATTCTCGCCCGCATCTGCGATGAGAAGCACCGGGAAATCCAGCGCGCCAAGATATCGGCGCCGCCCCAGGCGCTCGAAATCGTCGCCGCCAAGGCAACGCCGCCGCGCGGCTTCATCAAGGCGCTCGAGGCCAAGCTCGCTTCCGGCAATTACGGCCTCATCGCCGAGATCAAGAAGGCCAGCCCGAGCGGCGGCATGATCCGGCCCGAATTCGCCCCTGCCGAGATCGCGCAGGCCTATGAGCGCGCGGGTGCCGCATGCCTGTCGGTGCTGACCGACGCAACCTTCTTCAAGGGGGCGCCCGCCGATTTGATCGCCGCGCGCCAGGTGTCGACGCTGCCGGTGCTGCGCAAGGATTTCATGCTCGACCCCTATCAGGTCGCCGAGGCGCGGGTCTGCGGCGCCGATTGCATTCTCATCATCATGGCGGCGGTGAGCGACGACGACGCCCGCGCGCTCGAAGAAGAGGCGCTGCGCTTCGGCATGGATGTGCTGGTCGAGATCCACGATGCGGAAGAGATGAGACGCGCGCTGCACCTGAAGACGCGGCTCCTCGGCATCAACAACCGCAATCTCAAGACGCTGAAGACCGATCTCAAGACCACCGAAGATCTCGCCGCCATGGTGCCGAAGGGAAAGATCCTGGTCAGCGAGAGCGGCATCAGCCGCCCCGCCGATCTGGCGCGGCTGGCGCGCGCCGGCGCCAAATGCTTCCTGATCGGCGAAGCCCTGCTCCGCCAGCCCGACATCGAGCCGGCGACGCGCGCTCTGCTCGCCCCCATGCCCGCCTCGGCCAAGGCGCGCGCGTGAAGAAGACCCTGACGCATTTCGACAAGAAGGGCGCCGCGCGCATGGTCGACGTTTCGGCCAAGGCGGCGACCGAACGGGCCGCCGTGGCAAAAGGCAGCGTGCTGATGAAGCGCGCGACGCTCGATCTCGTGCGCCGGGGCAAGGCCAAGAAGGGCGACGTGCTGGCGGTGGCGCGCCTCGCCGGCATCATGGGCGCCAAGCGGACGTCGGATCTGGTGCCGCTCACCCATCCGCTGGCGCTGTCCTCGGTCGCGGTCGAGCTCCGCTGCGACAAGAACCGCAACGCCGTCGACATCACCGCCACCTGCAAGCTCACCGGCCGCACCGGCGTCGAGATGGAGGCGCTGACCGCCGTCGCAATCGCCGCGCTCACCGTCTACGACATGCTCAAGGCGGTGGATCGCGGCATGCGGCTGACCGACATCCGGCTCGTCCATAAATCGGGCGGCAAGTCGGGTACCTACGAAGCCGCCGATGAATAGATCCGGCCAACCCAATACGGACATGATCTCGGTCGAGGAAGCCAAGCGCCGGCTGCTATCCGCGCTCGCTCCCCTCGGCGTCGAGCAGGTGGCGCTGCCCAACGCGGCGGGCCGCGTCCTCGCCGAGAACGTCGTCGCGCGCCGCACGCAGCCGCCCTTCCCGGCTTCCGCGATGGACGGCTACGCGGCGCGACTGGCCGACATTCCGTCGGTGCCGGCCAAGCTGAAAATCGTCGGCAATGTCCCGGCGGGACAGGCGCATGGCCGCGCGCTTGGCCCCGGCGAGGCGGTGCGCATCTTCACCGGCGCGCCCGTGCCGAACGGCGCCGACTGCATCGTCATCCAGGAAGACACCGAGCGCGACGGCGACACCGTCATCGTCAAGGAGAAGCCGACAGCCTGGCGCTACATCCGGAAAGAGGGCCTCGATTTCCGCGCGGGCGACGTCGGCCTCACGCCCGGCAAGCGGCTCGACGCGCGCGACCTCGGCCTGGCGGCGGCGATGAACGTGCCCTGGCTCCAGGTCCATCGCCAGCCGCGCGTCGCGATCCTGCCGACGGGCGACGAGGTGGTGCTGCCCGGCGATCCGATCGGGCCGAACCAGATCGTCAGCTCCAATGGCATCGCGCTCGGTGCCTTTGTCGAAAGCCTGGGCGCCACGGCGCTGCAATTGCCGATCGCCCCCGACGACAGCAACGTGCTGCAGCAGATCGCCGGCGCGGCGAGCGGCGCCGATCTGCTGATCACCACCGGCGGCGCCTCCGTCGGCGAGCACGATCTGATCCGTTCGGCGCTCGGCGCCACCGGCCTCACGCTCGATTTCTGGACGGTCGCGATGCGGCCGGGCAAGCCGCTGATGGTCGGGCGCTATCGCGAGACGCCAATGATCGGCCTGCCGGGCAATCCGGTCTCGGCGCTGGTCTGCGCGCTGCTCTTCGTCAAGCCGGCGCTGGAAAGGCTGCAAGGCATGAGCGACGCCGGAGCACCCCACCCCAAGGCGCGGCTCGCGACCGATCTGCCGGCGAACGACCGCCGCCAGGATTACCTGCGCGCCAAGCTCGGCCGCGGTGCCGACGGCGTGATGGAGGCCAAGCCCTTCCCGGTGCAGGACAGCTCGATGGTCTCGCTGCTGGCGAAATCGGACTGCCTGGTGGTGCGGCCGCCGCATGCGCCGGCGGCGCCGCGCGGCGAATGGGTCGAGATCGTGCCGCTCGGCACCCGCGAGACGTTCTAGTGGCGACCCCGCGACGCTCCTGGCGGGAGGCGGCGCGGGCGAATGCCGGTCGGATCGGCCTCTGGAGCGGCGCCGTGGTGGCGATCTTTGCCGGCGTCTGGCTCTACAGCTTCAGCGCGCTCGGCCAGGTCAATAACGCCATCGAGGCCGTCGCCGCCATGCTGCTCCAGCCGTTCGACATCATCGGGAAGATCGGGCGGCTTTTCGGCTGGTAGCCGCGCCACCGGGTTTCCCTGCGATTTCAAGCGACTCGGCGGATCGGGGCCTCCTGTGGATAAAGCCGCTTGACGATGGCCTGGAACCAAACTAGAACACCGGCGGAGTTTTGGTTTTGTTCCCGGGAGCAAACACCCCATGCTGACGCGCAAGCAACACGAGCTGCTGCTGTACATCAATCGCCGCCTCGCCGAGTCGGGCGTCTCGCCCTCCTTCGAGGAGATGAAGGAAGCGCTGGGCTTGCGCTCCAAATCCGGCATCCATCGCCTGATCAGCGGCCTCGAGGAGCGCGGCTTCATCCGCCGCCTGCCCCATCGCGCGCGCGCCCTCGAAGTCGTGCGCCTGCCGGAGGCGACCGCGGCGCGCGAGCGCAACGCCGGCAAGGCCAAGTTCTCGCCGACCGTCATCAAGGGCGACTTCAAGGGCTCGCTGCCCGGCGCGCCCGTGGTCGAAAGCGAGGCGGTCAATCTGCCGCTCTATGGCCGGATCGCCGCGGGCACGCCGATCGAGGCGCTCCGCGACAACGCGAACAGCATCGGCATTCCCGCCGGCATGCTAGGCAAGGGCGAGCATTACGCGCTCGAAGTCGCCGGCGACAGCATGATCGACGCGGGCATCTGCGACGGCGATACCGTGCTGATCCAGCGCTGCGATACCGCCGAGAACGGCGCCATCGTGGTGGCGCTGGTGGACAACAACGAAGTGACGCTGAAGCGGCTGCGCCGGCGCGGCGATTCGATCGCGCTCGAACCCGCCAACAAGGCCTACGAGACGCGCATCTTCGGCCCCGACCGGGTCAAGGTGCAGGGCAAGCTCGTGGGATTGATGCGGAAGTATTAGGCCATTTCCAGCCCGGCACCGGCGGCGAAGTCGCGCTGCGCCCGCTGCGGCGCCGAATTCGACTGCAATCCCGGCGGCGATTGCTGGTGCATGAAGCTGCCCTTCCAGCCGATGCCGGATGCGGCGGAATCCTGCCTCTGCCCCGCCTGCCTCAAGGCCGCGACCGCCAACCGGACGCGGGAACGTCCGGCCACGCCGTAAGTTGAGACGGGCGGAGGTCGCCATGATCCGCAAGCTCGACTCGGGCAAATACCGGCTCTATTCGCGCAAGAAGAACGCCAAGACCGGCCGGCGCCGCAATCTCGGTACCTTCGCCACGCGCACGGCCGCCCTCAAGCACGAGCGCGCGGTGCAGTATTTCAAGCGGCACTGAGCGCGGAACGCGCCCCGCGCGCCTAGCCGCCGAGCAGGCCGCGCAGCCAGGCCTGGTTGACGGTCAGCCAGACCATGATGCCGAAGAGGTTGAGGGCGCCGGCGAAGACGCTGTTGCGCCGCTCGCCCTTCCGATTGAGCTGCCAGGCGATGACGAGGCCGAGAATGCCGAAGCCCAATGGAATGAAGGTGGCCTCCAGCTTGACGATATAGCTGATGATGGTGATGGCGCCCGTGACGTAACCCCACATGACGAGGGTGCGGCGCTCGCCATCGGCCTTGCGCTTGGCGCGTTCCTCGTCGGTCAACGCCGGCGGCGCGGGCTTGTCTGTCATGCTGTTCCTACGCCGTCGCCAGCAGGCAGCGGAAAATCGCCTGCGCCCGATAGCTGCCATCGGGCTGGCGGAAGCGCTCGAGCGCCTGGGCATGCGCCGCACTCACCGCCGCTTCGCTCGAATTCTCCATCGCGCGGGCGGCAACGCCGGAGGAATTCAAGGCGCGCAGCGCCGTCGCCAGATCGCGATAGGCGAAAACGCAGGGAATGTCGAAGACCTCGCCGGGCTTGAGTCCGCCCGAAGTCGCGAAGGCGCGCAGGGCGGCCTCATCGGACAGCGCGAAGGGTCCGGGCGCGCCCGGCGGCGGCGTCGGCATCAGGGCCTTGAGCGAGGTGACCAGGGCGGCGGCCTGCATGCCCTCGGGCTTGCCCCAGGTAACGATGGCGACGGTGCCGCCCGGCTTGAGCACACGGCGCGCCTCGCCAAGCGCCGCCGCCGGATTGCCGGCGAATTGGAACGCGTTGAAGCCGGTGACGAGATCGAAGCTCTTGTCGGCATAAGGCAGCGCCTCGAGTTCGCCGGCGCGGAAATCGCCCTGCGGCATGCGCTCGCGCGCGATGGCGAGCAGTTCCTCGGTCGCGTCGATGCCCGAGACGCGCGCGCCGGCGGTAGAAGCGATCTGCGCCGCCAGCCCCGCGCCGCAGCCGGCGTCGAGATAGGCCACGCCCGGCTTCAGGCCGGCGCGCGCAAAGACCGCCTCGTACAGGGGGCGCGCCAGGACTTCCTGGACCTCCGCCCAGTCACGCGCCCGCGCGCCCCAGAGCCGCGCATTGACCGCCGCCGTCCGCGGCTTTGCCGCCTCGCCCATGTCTCAGCCCCCGTTGCCGGCGGTCACACTATCGCGGCCACAACTCATATTCTACGGCGCGGCTTTGCCGCGCGAGGGCGACCAAAGCCGGTCGCCCTGATATTGCCGGACGTTCTCGATGCGCGGGCTCTCGTCGAGCCACACCGCATAGCCGCCATTGGCATAGGTGTCGACGCGATCGATGATGCGGGCGCCCGGGCAGAGCTTCCATGCCGCGACGGGCGCCACCACGAGATCGGCCTGGCAATCCTCGCGGGTGACTTTTGCCGGATCGCGCAGCAGCGCGACGACATGGCCGCGCGTCCGGTAGAAGCACGCGCCGGCGTCGCAGGTGAGCGCGCCGTCCGCCGAGGCGCCCGCCTTCGGCCAAGCCGGGCCCATGCTCGTCGCCGCGCGCTTGGTCCAGGCTTCCTCGGTCGCGCGCTCGCCCTTGGGCAGCGACGGAAGATACGTGCCGTCCGCCGCCCGCACCGCGACCAGCCGCGAATCCGATGCCACCAGCAGATCGGGCGGCCAATCCCACCAGATCGACGCCAAGCCCAAAGCCATCGGGATCAAGCCCAGCCGGCGCCAGCGCCGCTGCCAGATCGCGAGCCATAACCCGCCGAGGCTCAGCAGGGCCAGCCCCTCGGCCGGCATGCTCGGCAGATTCATCACCGCGCCGGGCCAGGAGGTGACGTCATGCGCGATCCAGGCGACGGCGTCGATGCCCCAGCTCATCGGCATCAGGGCAACACTTTCGAGGTGAACCGGCATCAGCAGGCAGGCGAGGATCGCCCAAGGCATGATCCAGAAGCCGGTGATCGGCACCGCGACGATGTTGGCGGCGACCGAATAAAGCGGAAAGCGGTTGAAGTGATAGACCGTGAAGGGCGCGGTCGCGACGGTGGTGACGATGGTGGTGAAGGCGATGCCGGCGAGGTAAAGGCCGAAGCGCCGGCCGCGCCCGGCATCGCGGTACCAATCGGAAAGACTCTTCCGGTAGGTCTCGTAGAAGGCGACCAGCCCGGCGACCGCGGCGAAGGACATCTGGAAGCTCGGCCCCATCGCGCTATCCGGCGTCATCAGCATGATGACGATCGCGGCGAGTGCCAGGGCCCGGGCGGAAAGACTGAGCCGGTCGACCAGCACGGCAAGCAAGGCCAGCGCCGTCATGACAAAGGCGCGGCGCGAGGAAACCGTGGCGCCCGACAGCAGCATGTAGGCGAAGGTCAGCAGCAGCGCCAGCGCCGCGGCGTATTTCTTGGTCGGGTGATTGAGCGCGATGGCGGGAATGAGCGCGAACAGCGCGCGCAGCGCGAAGAAGCAGATGCCGGCGACCATGCCCATATGCAGGCCGGCGATCACCAAGATGTGCGCGAGGCCCGCGTCGCGGAAGGCCCCCGCATCGTCGGGCGGGATGGCATGCGTCTCGCCGGCGATCAGCGCCGCGGCGATGGCGCCGTCGCGGCCAGGCAGTGCCGCGCGGATGCGCGCCGTCACCGCCTGGCGCAGCGCCTCGAGCGCATGGCCGAAGAAATTGCCGCCCGGCGATTTGAACACTTCGGGAGACGCGAAGGCATAGCCGACGCCGCCGAGCCGGTCGAACCAGGCGCGGCGCTGGAAATCATAGGCGCCGGGCATCGCCGGTGCCGGCGGCGGCTCGACGCTGGCACGCAGCTTCACCCAATCGCCGGGCTCAACGCCGCCATCGCCATGACGCAGCCGGATGCGGATGCGCGCCGGCATTTTCCACCCATCGAGCTCGGCCACGCGCGTCGGTGCGATCAGCAGCCGCGCGCCCTCTGGCAGCGGATCGACCGCGATGACCTTTCCTTCAATGGCGCCGTTGATCCGGCGCTCGAGCACCGGCGCCGCGACCCAATGCGCCTCGAACTGCGCCGCGGCAAAGCCCAGGGTCAACGCCACCAGCCCGGCGGCGATCACCCGCCAGCGGTCGAACCGCCAAGCGAGCAGCGCGAAGAGCAGGCCAAGTCCCAACCCCGCCGGCCCGATCCAGGCCGCCGGCTCGCGCGCCGGCCAGAAATAGACGCCGATGCCGGCGCCCATGCAGCCCGGCAGCCAGAGCGGCCAGCGTTCGCGCTCGGCCGCGAGATTGGCCGCGAGCCAGGCACCGATGCCGCGCGGGCCCCGCCATGCGCCGGCCAGCCTGGCCGATCCCCCGATCTCCCCCATGGGCCTGAGTGTAGATCGTCGCGGGGATGTGCTAAAGCCTCCGCGCTATGGCACCCGTCGTCCGCTTCGCCCCCTCGCCCACCGGATTCCTGCATATCGGCGGCGCCCGCACCGCCCTGTTCAACTGGCTTTTTGCCAAGCATCACGGCGGAAAATTCCGCCTGCGGATCGAGGACACCGACCGCGCGCGTTCGACGCCCGAAGCGATTCAAGCCATCCTCGACGGGCTCAAATGGCTCGCGCTCGATTGGGACGGCGAGGTCGTCCATCAGTCGCTCAACCAGGCGCGCCACGCCGAGGTCGCGCGCCAGCTCCTGGCGCAGGGCAACGCCTATCACTGCTACTGCACGCCGGCCGAGCTCGATGCGATGCGCGCCAAGGCGAAGGCCGAGGGCCGCTCGATGCGCTACGACGGCACTTGGCGCGACCGCGATCCGAAGGAAGCGCCCGCCGGCGTGCCGCCGGTGATCCGCCTCAAGGCGCCACGCGACGGCGCCACCACCATCGACGATCTGGTGCAGGGCCCGGTGACGGTATCGAACCAGGAGCTCGACGATCTCATCATTCTGCGCGCCGACGGCACGCCGACCTATAATTTCACGGTCGTCGTCGACGATCACGACATGGGCATCACCCATGTCATCCGCGGCGACGACCATCTGACCAATGCCTTCCGCCAGACGCAGATCTACCGGGCGCTCGGCTGGGACGTGCCGCGCTTCGCGCATGTGCCGCTGATCCATGGGCCGGACGGCGCCAAGCTGTCGAAGCGGCACGGCGCGCTCGGCGTCGAGGCCTATCGCGACATGGGGTATTTGCCGGAGGCATTGCGCAATTACCTGCTGCGCCTCGGCTGGGGTCATGGCGATGCCGAGACCATTTCAACGGCGCAGGCGATTGAGTGGTTCGACCTCGACGGCGTCGGCCGCGCCCCGGCCCGTTTCGACTTCGTCAAGCTCGGCAACCTCAACGGCCACTATATCCGCGACGCCGACGACGACCGGCTCATCGCGCTGACGATGCCGTTCCTCGAAGGCATGCTCGGCCGCAAGCTCGGCGACGCGGCGCGGGCGCGCCTGATCCGGGCGCTGCCCGAATTGAAGCCGCGCGCCAAGACCATTGTCGAGTTGGCCGAGAAGGCGCGCTTTCTGGTGGTCGAGCGGCCGATCGCCATCGAGGTCAGCGCCAAGAAACTGCTCGATGCCGGCGCGCGGGCGCGGCTCAAGGCGCTGCTGCCGGCGCTGGAACCGGCGCCCTGGGAGGCCAAGGAACTGGAGGCGGCCATCCGCCGGTCCGCCGAGGCGCAAGGCGCCAAATTGGGCGAACTGGCCCAGCCGCTGCGGGCGGCGCTGACCGGCACGGCCGCCTCGCCCGGAATTTTCGAGGTCATGGTGGCCCTGGGGCGCGCGGAAACCCTCGGTCGTATCGCAGATGCGTTGGAGCCGAAATCGGCCTAATTGCGAAATATCCGGGGCGGTCCTATGCTGCCCGCAAGTCGAATTTGTTGCGGCGCAACATAAGGGAATGAGCCATGGTCATCAAAGTGGAAGCCAAACCCGCCAGCGCCCCCGCCGGAACCCAAACCAAGCCGCATGGCGACAACAAGGAAAGCGTCACCCTGCGCGACAACTCGACCGGCAAGTCGGTCGATCTGCCGTTGCTCTCCGGCACGGTCGGCCCCAAGGTCATCGACATTCGCAAGCTCTACAGCGAGACCGGCCACTTCACCTTCGATCCCGGCTACATGTCGACCGGCTCCTGCGAGAGCAAGATCACCTTTATCGACGGCGACGCCGGCATCCTGCGCTATCGCGGCTATCCGATCGAGGAACTGGCCGAAAAAAGCGACTTCATGGAGGTCTGCTACCTGCTGCTCTACGGCGAGCTACCGACGCCGAAGCAGAAGGGCGATTTCGTCGGCTCGATCACGCGTCACACCATGGTTCACGAGCAGATCGCCAGCTTCCTGCGCGGCTTCCGGCGCGACGCGCACCCGATGGCGGTGATGTGCGGCATTGTCGGTGCGCTCTCGGCCTTCTATCACGACTCGACCGACATCACCGACCCGAAGCAGCGCGAGATCGCGTCCTACCGCATGATCGCCAAGATGCCGACCATCGCGGCGATGGCCTACAAATACAATCTCGGCCAGCCCTTCGTTTACCCGCAAAACGCGCTGGGCTATGCCGAGAACTTCCTGCGCATGTCGTTCTCGGTGCCGTGCGAGGAATACAAGGTCAGCCCGATCCTGGCCAAGGCGATGGATCGGATCTTCATCCTGCACGCCGACCACGAGCAGAACGCCTCGACCTCGACCGTGCGCATGGCCGGCTCCTCCGGCGCCAACCCCTTCGCCTGCATCGCCGCCGGTATCGCCTCGCTCTGGGGCCCGGCGCATGGCGGCGCCAACGAGGCGGTTCTCAAGATGCTCGGCGAGATCGGCGACAAGAAGCGCATCCCCGAATTCATCAAGCGCGCCAAGGACAAGGACGATCCGTTCCGTCTGATGGGCTTCGGCCATCGCGTCTACAAGAACTACGATCCGCGCGCCAAGGTGATGCAGCGCACCTGCCGGGAAGTGTTCGACGAGATGGGCGTACACGACGACCCGATCCTGGCGCTCGCCATGGAGCTCGAGAAGATCGCGCTCCACGACGAATATTTCGTCGAGCGCAAGCTCTATCCGAACGTCGATTTCTATTCCGGCATCATCCTCAAGGCGATGGGCTTCCCGACCTCGATGTTCACCGCGCTCTTCGCCATCGCCCGCACCGTCGGCTGGGTGGCGCAGTGGAACGAGATGATCGAGGATCCGGACCAGAAGATCGGTCGGCCGCGCCAGCTCTATACCGGCAAGACCGAGCGCCATTACGTCTCGCTCGACCAGCGGCGCTAATCTTTTCGTGCCGGCCCAAGACCTCCTCATCGTCACCGGGGCGGACAGCAATTATTACGAGCTGCTTGGCGATTTGCTGAACTCGCTGCGCGATACGATGGGGCCCGACCTGCCCCTCGGCATACTCGATTTCGGCTTCGACAAGGACCAGCGTGGCGCGCTCGAAGCGCAAGGTGCGCGCGTCGTCGCCCCCGGCTGGGATTTCGATTTTCCCGGCATCGAGAAGTTGCCGTCCTATTACAAGGCGTATACCGCGCGGCCCTGGCTGCCGAAGCATTTTCCCGGCTATCGCCTCTATCTCTGGCTCGACAGCGACATCTGGGTGCAGGACGCCGCCGCGATCGAGCTCTACCTGTCGGTCGCGCGCGCGGGCAAGCTCGCCATCACCCCGCATATCGGCCGCAGCTATAAGAGCTTCAAGAAATGGCAACGACCGCGCTTCAACGCGCCGATGTTCCGCGAATACCGCGCCAATTGGGGCTGGCGCGTCGCCAACCGGCTCGGTCGCTATCCGATCGCCAATTGCGGCGCCTTCGCGCTCAACGGCGATGCGCCGCATTGGGCGCTGTGGCAGCGGGCGATGCGTCCCAAGCCGACGCCGATGTGGGAGCAGACGGCGCTCAACTACGTCATCCACCACGACAGGGCGCCGACCGGACTTTTGCCCGATTGGTGCAATTGGATCTGCATCGACGCACCGCCCAAGGTGGACGAGAAAACCGGCATGCTGGTCGAGCCCGAGCCGCCCTACCGCCCGATCGGGCTGGTGCATCTCGTCGGCCCGGCGAAATCCGTGGCATTCGAGATGGAAACCCTCCAGGGCGGCACGGTGAAGGACTTTTTGCACTATCGCCATTGGCGCGGCCGGCGGCCCTAGCGGCGGTCAACTCTTGATCAGCACGCGACCGGTATAATCGATACGGCCGAGGAGATATTTCTCCTTTTGCCGCGCCAGATATTCGTCCACCGCTTGGCGCGCGCCCCGGAAATAGCCGTAATCGTCGACGATCAACGCACCGCGCCGCACGAGGCGCGGAAAAAGCTGCTCCAGCTCGTGCCGCGTCGATTCGTACCAATCGGTATCGAGCCGCAGCAGCGCGATGCTCGCCGGCGCCTGCGCCGGCAGGGTCGCCAGCACGTCGCCCGCGACGAAGATGAAGCGCTCGATCGGATAGCCGGTCCGGGCCAGATTGGCCTTCACCTCGTCGAGCGGCGAATAGGCCCAGGCCAGATTGTCCTCCTTGCCCGAGCGCGCGAGCAGTGCCGCCGCCTTGGCGCCGCGGAAGTCGATGTCCTTATCGGTCGGCGGCGTCATGCCCGCAAAAGTGTCGAACAGATAGATGTCGCGGTCGCGGATGCCCAGACTCAGAAGCGTCGCGGCCATCATCATCACCGAGCCGCCCTTCCACACGCCGCATTCGACGAAGGCGCCCGGCAATTCCGCCGCCACGACGTAGCGCACGGCCTCATAGAGCGCGTAAAGCCGATCGGTCGAGGTCATGGTCGCCGGCTGGCACAGCGCCAGCACAGCGCGGAACGCCGGCTCGACGAGGTCGGGATAAGCCGCGAATGGTTTGGGCGTCGACGGATCGGGCCAGCGCCGCTTGGAACGGAAAAGCCCCATCGCTCAATCCTTAATCAGCATGCGCGCGGTATAATCGACGCGGTGCAGGAAATATTTTTCCTTCTGCCGCGCGAAATACTCATCGACGGCCTGGCGCGCGCCCTGGAAATGCCCGTAATCGTCGATCAGCAGCACGCCGCGACGCTCCAGCAAGGGAAAGAGATGCTCGAGCTCGTGACGGGTCGATTCATACCAATCGGTATCGAGCCGCAGCAGCGCGATGCGCCGCGGGGCCCGGGCCGGGAGGGTCGCCAGCACATCGCCTTGTGCGAAATGGAAACGCTCGGGCGGATAGCCGGTCTTGGCCAGATTGGCCCTTACCTCGTCCAGCGGCGCCAAGCATAAGTCGCTGTTCCGGCCGGCCAGCGCCTGCATGCTGGTGCCGCCGATATCGACGTCCTCGGCGGTCGGCGCGGTCATGCCCGCGAAGGTGTCGAAGAGATGGATGTCGCGGTCGGTGACGCCAAGCTCGAGCAAGGCGCGCGCCATCATCATCACCGAGCCGCCCTTCCACACGCCGCATTCGACAAAGGCGCCGGGCAACCCCGCCGCCACGACATAGCGCACCGCGCTGTAGAGCGCATAAAGCCGCTCGACGGAGGTCATGCTGGCCGGCCGACACAGCTCCAGCGCCGCGCGAAACCCCTTCTCGTCGATATCAGGATATTCGGCTTCGAGCGCCTGGGCGGTCTTGGAGACGCCGAACCGACGCTTCAGCGAGCGGAGCAGATTCATCGGGCGGCCCAAGCGGCGAGCCAGTTCATCTTCGCCGAGCGGAACTCGCACACCGCGACGCTGCGATCGAGGTCCGAGAGATCCGCCAGCGCCGGGATCTTCAGCGGCTCGCGGCCGATCTCGCCGATGATTTCGACCGTGTGAGAGCCCGCCAGGCGCCGGCGCAACGTCTCGGTGATGCCGTCGCGGATCGAATCGTGGCATTCGACGATCAGGTCGCAGCCGCCCATCACGGCGACGGCGCCGTCGTCGAGCAGCTCGATCTCGGCGCCCTCGCAATCCATCACCACCAGGGCGCGCCCGCCGCGCGCCATCAGGCCGCGCAGGATCTCCGACGAGCAGGCGCCGGCGATCGTCACCCGTCCGGCGACGCCATTGTCGCGCGCCGCCTCGGCGCAAACTTCTTGCGCGAGCTCCCTGATGTCGTAGGCGAAGACCTCGGCCTGCGGCAGCGCCAAGGCCAGCCCGACCGCGTAATAGCCCTCGGCGCAACCGACATTGACGACGATTCCCGGCGCGCGGCCGAGCGCCTTACGCAGAGCCGGATGCAGCTCCGCCTCGTAGCAGCCGGCGATCTTCGGCAGCAGGTCGCCCTCGCCCCAGGACGGCCGCTCCGGCAGGGTCATGCCGCGAAACGGCCCATCATGCACCGTCAGCCCGACCGTCTTCACCACGCCGTCCGTTAGTTCGGCGGCGCGCAGCCGCGCGAAGATCTCGAGCAGCCGCGTCACCAAGAGCGGACGCGTCGTTCGCCGCATGATCCGGATGACGCGCGACAGCATCTTCCGGCGCGACCAATTTCTCACTCTCGCCACGTCTGATTTCCCCTCGTCGCGGCGGTCTAGCCGCGCTCGATCAGCTCGATCTTGTAGCCGTCCGGATCCTCGACGAAGGCGATCATCGTCGTGCCGAACTTCACCGGCCCGGGCGGTCGCGTGATCTTGGCGCCGCCCTGCGCCAGAAGCGCGCAGGCCGCCTTGATGTCGGGCACCGACACGGCAATATGGCCATAGGCGGTGCCGAGCGCGTAGGGCTCCTTCTGGTCCCAATTGTAGGTGAGCTCCAGCACCGTCGCCGCATCCTCGTCGCCGTAGCCGACGAAGGCGAGCGTATAGCGTCCTTCCGGCGCCTCGCGCTTGCGCAGCAGCT
>Ga0209483_1000192_pt1 | contig 57086 bp, 59 predicted proteins | sample NGEPerA_FD_184508 | JGI IMG/M metagenome (GOLD analysis project Ga0209483, IMG submission 184508) | Arctic peat soil microbial communities from the Barrow Environmental Observatory site, Barrow, Alaska, USA - NGEE PermafrostL2-A... | ecosystem: Environmental > Terrestrial > Soil > Wetlands >... | reverse complement strand
GACATAGGAGAACAGAGATCCTGAACGTTCGTCCGTGCCGCGCATGACCTATCCCTCAATGCAATTACGCATCGAGAGAATCATCAAATGCCTAAATCTGCTAGGGGTTTTTCAACAGCCTGTTAGGGCGATGGACTAGCGCGCAGCCCTGCCCCAAACTGCTTTCCAGGTAACAACGAGGAATTGGCCATGGATCTCTATCTCAAAGGCAAGAACGCAGTCGTATTGGGCGGTACGCGCGGCATTGGGCGCGCCATCGCGGAGACGCTTGTGGCGGAAGGCGCCAATGTCGCCATCTGCGCGCGCAATGCCGATCCGGTGAAGGAAGCGGTGGCGGCGCTCGGCAACAAAGGGACGAAGGTTACGGGCGGCGCCGTCGATATCATGGATGGACCGGCGCTCAAGACGTGGGTTGAGAAAGCTGCGGGCGAACTCGGCGGCATCGACATCCTCATCTCCAATGCCGGAGCGATGGCACAAGGCGCCGATCCCGCGTCGTGGGAATCCAACTTCAAGCTTGATGTTCTCGGCGCCGTGAACGCGTTCGACGCGGCCTATCCGTTCCTCGAAAAGGCGGCGGCGAAGAACAAGGACGCGGCCTTTATCATCATTGCCTCCGTTTCGGCGGCGGAAAGCGACAACGCCAGTTCCTACGGCCCGATCAAGGCTGCTCTGATTCACTTCGCCAAGGGCCTCGCCCGGCAACACGCCAAGCGACATATCCGCACCAACGTCGTCTCACCCGGCATGGTCTATTTCGAAGGCGGCGTGTGGTACACGGTCGAGAAGAATATGCCGGACTATTTCAAACAGGCGATGGCCCGCAACCCTACCGGCCGCGCCGCCACGCCGCAGGATATCGCCAACGCGGCCGTGTTTCTGGCGAGCCCGGCGTCGTCCTACACCACCGGCGTCAATCTGCTGGTCGACGGCACGATCAGCCGCCGCGTGAACTTCTGACATGAGCGGCAAAGCGCGGGGACGCAAATCCATTTTTATCACGGGTGCCGCGAGCGGCATGGGACGCGAGACGGCGAAGCTGTTTCACGCCAAAGGCTGGTTTGTCGGCGCATACGATCTGAACACCGATGGCCTCAAAACGCTTGAACAGGAGATCGGTTACGACAATTGCATCACTGGCCGCCTGGATGTCACCAGCAAGCCGGACTTCGACGCAGCCGTCGCCGCCTTCGGCAAAGAAACCGGCGGAAAGATGGACATGCTCCATTCCAATGCCGGCATCGGCGAATCCGGATGGTTCGAGGACGTGCCCTTCGAAGCGGCGATGAAGGTGGTGCAGGTCAATTTCATCGGCGTGATTGCGAGCATCTACGCTGCGCTGCCGCTTCTGAAAGCTACGCCCAATTCCCTCGTGTTCATCACGTCGTCGTCATCGGCGACCTATGGCATGCCGCGCATCGCCGTTTATTCCGCAACCAAGCATGGCGTGAAAGGACTGACGGAGGCGTTGTCGGTGGAGTTCTCGCGCTTCGGCGTACGCGTGGCGGATGTTCTCCCGGGCCTGATCGACACCGCGATCCTTCGCAACACGCCGAACCGTACCGGCGATCAGCCGAAACTTGACGAAAAAGAATTCTACGCGAACGTCCCCAAGAAAGGCATGTTCCGGCTGATGCCGGCATCATCCGTCGCCGAATGTGCCTGGGCCGCTTATCACAGCGATAAACTGCATTGGTATGTGCCGCCGGATATTCGGCGCATCGACGTACTGAAGGCGCTGTTCCCGAATTTCATGCGCAAACAGATCGCAAAGCAACTGCTCGGCGGATTCTTCCCGAAGAAAGATTAAGCGCCGCGCGTAATCGCGTGACGTGCCGGCCGGTAGAAGATGTGATTGCCGATCTGCACGGTGCGTTCCATGTCACCGGCCCATCCCGGTTGAACATCCGTTGCGTGGAACGACGTCGCATCGCCTGTGAGATCGCCCAGCGGAAGAACACCGGTCACGATGCGCAATGCCAGCACGCGCGCTCGGCGCCAAGCGGTTGCGTTCTTCGGCCTGTTCATGTCGCCATTGCAGGTGAACGAGAACTGGCAGCCCGTCCGCAGATGCGAACCTTCAAACACAACGCCGCAGATGCTGCTGGGATAATTGCCGTAGCGCATGCGATGATAGACGACTTCGGCGACCGCCATCTGGCCCGCTTTTCCCTCGCCCCGGGCCTCATAATACATGGCTTCCGCGAGGCAATCGCTCTGCGCCAGAAGCTTCATGGCGATAAGTTCCTCGCGCGACAGGCTCGTCGCCGCCGGCGCCGTATCCACGGCGATGGCCGGGGTTTCGAAGGTCGTGGCGCGCGGCTGCGCGTCCATCTGCAACGCCATGGGCGCAACCGTGGGCTTCGTATCGTCCGTATACGGAACATAAGCGACCGCCGCGCCGATCATCAGCAGCGACAGGCAAAATGCGCTTACAAGAATCTTGTCTGCACGGCGCAGTGCGTCTTGCGTTTTTTTCTGCATTGGGGTCTTCGACACTCTTTCGGATTACGGTTGCTTCGAAATAAAAAATCTCTGCGTCAATCTTCCGAACGGTCCCGGCCCCCTCAGGCGGGTGCGGGTTGATGCCCGTGAAAATGCGAATCGTCAAATAAAAATTTCATTCATCGTGACACAGCGTCACGGAACCCGCGAAAATCCAGGGTTTTCCTACATCGTCCGTAGACGGATTATTCGCTTTCGTTCATCTTTATGAACGTCGCTTGCGCTGCTGCGAGGCGCGCAATTGGCACACGGAAGGGTGAACACGACACATAATCGAGTCCCGACTCATGACAAAAGCGGATCGAATCCGGATCGCCGCCATGCTCGCCGCAGATGCCGAGCTTCAAATTGCCGCGCGTTTTGCGCCCTCGTTCTGCCGCAATTCGAATGAGCTCGCCGACGCCTTGCTGATCGATCGAAACAAACGGATCGCGCACGATCAATCCCTTCGCCAGATAATCGGTGAGGAATGAACCCGCATCGTCGCGGCTCACGCCGAGTGTTGTTTGCGTCAGATCGTTGGTGCCGAAGGAAAAGAACTCGGCCGTCTGCGCGATTTCGCCCGCCAGCAAAGCCGCGCGCGGCAGCTCGATCATCGTGCCGATGAGATAGGCAGGTGCCTTGCCCTGCTCCGCCTTCACCGCGTCGGAAACCGCGCTAATACGGGCTTTCAGGTAATCGAATTCGGACTTGAACCCCACCAGCGGGATCATCACTTCGAGCTGTACCGGCTTGCCGCCGGCAGCCTTGGCATTCAGCGCGGCCTCGAAAATCGCGCGCGCCTGCATCTCGTAAATTTCGGGAAAGGTGATCCCCAGACGGCAACCGCGATGGCCGAGCATCGGATTGGATTCATGCAGCGCGATGGCGCGCGCGCGCAGTTTCGCGGGAGTCGTTCCTGCTGCCTTCGCGACGTCGGCGATCTCCGCATCAGTCTGCGGCAGAAACTCGTGCAACGGCGGATCGAGCAAACGGATGGTAACGGGCAACCCTTCCATCACCTTGAAGATTTTTTCGAAATCGCCGCGCTGCATTGGCAAAAGTTTGGCGAGCGCCGATGCGCGATCTTTTTTGTCGTCCGCCAGAATCATCTGGCGCACGGCGAGAATCCGATCGGGTTCGAAGAACATGTGTTCGGTGCGGCACAGCCCGATTCCTTCCGCGCCATATTTACGCGCGGTCTCGGCATCGCCTGGCGTGTCGGCGTTCGTACGTATCTTCAGTGTACGGATGGAATCGGCCCAGCCCATCAGCGTTCCGAAATCGCCGGTCAGCGCTGGCTGGATCGTGGGCACGCGGCCCTTGAACACCTGGCCCGCCGCGCCATCAATGGTGATGATGTCGCCGCGTTTCACCACATGGGTTCCGGCGATCATCTCGCCCTTTGTCATATCGATCTTGACCATGCTGGCGCCGCAGACGCAGGGCCGCCCCATGCCGCGCGCCACGACCGCGGCGTGGCTCGTCATGCCGCCCCGCGCGGTGAGGATGCCTTTCGCCGCATGCATGCCGTGAATGTCTTCAGGACTGGTTTCCGTGCGGACCAGAATGACGTCGTGGCCATCCGCCGCGAGCTTCTCGGCTTCATCGGCGGTGAACGCCACTTCGCCGGTGGCGGCGCCCGGCGACGCAGCGAGGCCGGCCGCGATCTGTTCCTTCGGCGATTTGGGATCGAGCGTGGGATGGAGCAACTGGTCGAGCGCGGAGGGATCGACACGGCCCACCGCCGTTTTCTGATCGATCACGCCCTCGCTCACCATATCGACGGCGACTTTCAGCGCCGCTTCCGCCGTGCGCTTGCCGCTGCGCGTCTGGAGCATGAAGAGCTTGCCCTCCTGCACCGTGAATTCCACGTCCTGCATGTCGCGGTAATGCGCTTCGAGTTTCTTGCCGATGGCGCTGAGTTCGGCGAAGGCTTCGGGCATCGCCTCTTCCATCGAGGGCTTGCGGCCCTTCTGCCGCTCGCGCACGATTTTGGAAATCGGCTGCGGCGTACGAATACCGGCGACGACATCCTCGCCCTGCGCGTTGATGAGAAACTCGCCGTACAAAAGATGTTCGCCCGTCGATGGATCGCGCGTGAAGGCGACGCCGGTGGCGGAGGTTTCGCCGCGATTGCCGAACACCATGGCTTGCACGTTGACCGCCGTGCCCCAATCTTCCGGTATGTGATTGAGGCGGCGATAGGTGTTGGCCCGCGCCGAATGCCAGGAGCCGAACACGGCGGTGATGGCGCCCCAAAGCTGATCGTGAACGTCGTCCGGAAACGGCTTGCCCAATTCCTTCTTCACATGCGCCTTGTAAAGCTCGGCAATGCGCTTGAGGTCTTCCGCTTCCAGCTCGGTATCGTGTTCGAAGCCTTTGTCTTCTTTTTCGCTGTCGAGGATTTCCTCGAACATCGCGTGTTCCACGCCCAGCACGACGTTGGAATACATCTGGATGAAGCGGCGATAGGAATCGTAGGCGAAACGCGGATTGCCGGTGAGTTTGGCAAGACCTTCCGTCGTCTGCGGATTGAGGCCGAGATTCAGCACCGTATCCATCATGCCCGGCATGGAGACGCGCGCGCCGGAACGCACGCTGACCAGTAGCGGCCGTTCCGGATCGCCAAGCTTGCCGTCGGCCAATTCGCCGATGCGCGCTAGCGCCGCATCGACCGCGGCTTTCAGATCGGCGGGATAGGTTTCGCCATTGGCGTAATAATGGGTGCAGACGTCGGTCGTGATGGTGAAGCCCGGCGGCACCGGCAGGCAGAGATTGCTCATCTCGGCCAGGTTCGCGCCCTTGCCGCCGAGCAAATTCTTCATCTCGGCCTTACCCTCAGCCGAGCCGTCGCCGAACGAATAGACCCATTGTGTCATGAAAATAAAACTCGCTTGTCATGGCCCGCGAATGCGGGCCACCCAGGTGATCGTAGAACACCAATTCAGGCGGGCGATCACAAGCTGTGATTTCGCCTCACCATCATCCACCGCGATTGTCCCCAACTGGGTGGCCCGCATTCGCGGGCCATGACAAACGCGCTGGTTGGGCTCACACTGCGATTCACACAGCAAAGAGAGTTCTATGGACCCCAATCTCATTCTGGCGCCGATGGGCGCGCTCGCCGGCCTGACGTTCTTCGTGCTGCTCTTCGTGCCCGCGATGCGTATAACCCGCCGGCCGAGCACACAGGACAGCGCCGACGGCGACATTCCCGGCAATCTCTCCAACCCGAATTATGTGGACCTGCTGGAAATGCCGGTCCTGTTCTATGTGATCTGCCTGATGCTCCTCGTGACCGCCCGGGTGGACATGGCGTCCCTGTGGTTGGCCTGGATCTATGTGGGCCTGCGCGCGCTGCACAGCATTGTGCACCTGACCTACGACAATCTGCGCCACCGCATGACGCTCTTCGCGCTCAGCAATTTCGCAGTGATCGCGATGTGGCTGTTCTTTTTTCTGCAGCCGGCATTTACACACTAGCCGGACGCTTGTTTAGCCGAGTTCAGGCAGCTAAATTTCCGGCCGCAATCTTCCGAAGGAGTTCGCCATGGCATTGCGCAAATTCATCATCGAACGCGACATACCGGCGGTCGGCTCCTTCGAGCGCGAACAGCTGAAAGGCGCCGCCGCGCAATCCAATAAAGTGCTTAAGGAACTCGGCCCCGATATTCAGTGGCAGGAAAGTTATGTCGCGGCGGATAAGACGTTCTGCGTCTATCTCGCGAAGGATGAAGCGATGATCAGGAAGCACGCCGAGATGAGCGGCTTCCCCGCCACCAAGATCACCGAAGTGCGCAAGATGATCGACCCGACGACGGAGCGCGACGGGGCCTGATCCTATTTGCCTCTCCCCGAATGGGCGGCGATGATGCGCCATCGATCCGGGAGGGGTTCATGTCCGACATATCCATTTTCGCGCCCATGGCGGCGCTGATCGCGCTGACGTTTGTTGTCCTGACGCTGATCCCCATCAAACGCTTCCGTGCGGGCTTCGCGGGCGAGACCACCGGCGAGGATTATCGCTTTGGCGAATCCGCGCGCGTTCCGGGCCATGTTTCAATCCCGAACCGCAATTACATGAACCTGCTCGAATTGCCGATGCTGTTCTACGTGCTGTGCCTGTCGCTCTATGTGACGCAGAGCGTGACGGGATTGGAAGTCGGTCTGGCCTGGGTCTATGTCGCCCTGCGCACGGCTCACAGTGCGGTGCATCTCACCCTCAACCACATCTTCACCCGCCTCACCATCTTCGCCACATCGAATGTGGTACTGGGCGTGATGTGGACGCTGTTCTTCCTCTATCTGTTCGGGAACTAACCCTCGATCTTCGAGAAATCAGCAACCAGGTGCAGCGTGGCGCGCAGGCGGGCGAGGAGCTTCAGCCGGTTCTCGCGTATCTTGGGATCGTCGTCATTGACCTTCACCTTGTCGAAGAAGGCATCGACGGGTTTGCGCAGCCGCGCCATGACACCCATGGCCTCGACAAAGCGTTCGCGCTCGACTTCCGCGCGGATAAGGTCCGAGGCGGTAGCGAGTTCGACGTACAGCGCCTTCTCTTCCGGCGCGACCAGCGCCTCCGGATCGGGATCGCCGTCGAAGGTTTTCTTATCCTTCTTCTCTTCGGCTTTCAGGATATTCGCCGCGCGCTTGTAGCCCGCGAGCAGATTCACGCCCTCGTCAGCCTTGAGGAAGGATTGCAGCGCCTCAACCCGCGCAACGAGCCGAACTAGATCATCCTCATTGCGAGAAAAAACTGCATCGATCAGATCGTGCCGCGTACCTTTGTCACGTAGGGCGACTTTGAGGCGGTCTGCAAGGAACTCAATTATCTCAAGGATCGACCGAACTGCCAATTTTCTGCGTTCGGAAGCCGCCGGCTCGGCGGTGAATGTTTCGACCATCTCGTTTCTAATGGCACTAAGCGATGTTTCTAACTGCAAAGTAGCAATCGCCTTTGCCTTATCCTTGATTGGCATCACATCAAGCTCTACTTGAGCCTTAAAAGCCGGAAAAAGCAGCATAGAAAAAATTTCGAACCGAATGGAATTCGAAAGGACAATTCTAATTAAGCCCAATGCAGCACGCCGGAGTGCAAACGGATCACTCGATCCGGTTGGCTTTTCATCAATGGCAAAGAACCCAACAAGTTGATCGAGCTTATCCGCCAGTGCCACCGCGATGGAAACCTTGTTGGTCGGCACCGCATCGCCCGGACCGACCGGCTTGTAGTGATCGCGCACGGCGTCGGCGACATCGGGGTCTTCGCCGTCGTGCAACGCGTAGTATCGCCCCATGACGCCCTGGAGTTCGGAAAATTCTCCAACGACGCCGGTGGTGAGATCCGCCTTGCACAGACGCGCGGCGCGTTTGGCTTTCTTCACATCCGCGCCGATCTTTTCGGCAATCTCACCGGCCAGCGCTTCGATACGCTCGACGCGTTCATATTGCGTGCCGAGTTTGGCTTGGAAGACGATGGCTTTCAGATCGTCCACGCGGCTTTCCAGCGTGCGCTCGCGGTCCTGATCCCAGAAGAATTTGGCGTCCGACAGGCGCGCGCGCAGCACGCGTTCGTTTCCGGTGACGATTTCCTTGCCGCCGTCGCTCGCGGCCATGTTGGCGACCAGCGCGAACCGCGCGGCCATCTTGTGAGTCTTGGAATCGCGCAGGGAAAAATATTTCTGATGGGTGCGCATGGAGGTCTGCAAGATCTCCGGCGGTACATCCATGAACTGGGTTTCGATATGGCCGATCAGCACCACCGGCCATTCTGCAAGTCCGGCCACTTCGTCGAGCAGGCCCTCATCCGCGATCAGGTCGAGGCCCAGCGCGAACGCCTTCTGCGTCACCTCGTGCAGGATGATCGCCTTGCGCTCGGCGGCGTCGAGGATCACATGCGCATCGAGCAACCTCTTCTCGTAGTCCTCGAAATGGCGAACGGTTATCGGCCCGCTCGACAGGAAGCGATGGCCCAGCGTCGTGTTGCCGCTTTTCACGCCCGCGAATTCAAACGGCACGATTTCGCCGTCGAACATCGCGACGATACTGTGCAGCGGCCGCACCCAGCGGATCGCGCTGCCGGGAAAACGCATGGACTTGGGCCAGGGCAGTTTCGCAAACACATCCGGCAGAAACTCCGCCAGCACATCAGCAGTCGCGCGGCCCTTGCGGTCGATCACCGCGACATAGAACTCGCCCTTGCCGTCGTTCTGTTTCTGGCATTGGTCGAGCGTCACGCCCGCACCGCGCAGAAAGCCCTCAATCGCCTTTTCCGGAGCGCCAACGCGCGGGCCTTTCTTCTCTTCCTTCACGTCCGGCTGCTTGGCCGGCAGTCCCGCGATGGCGAGCGTCAAGCGGCGCGGTCCCGAAAACGCTTTCACGCCTTCGAACATCAACCCACGATCCGACAGCGCGCCGACAACCAGCCGCTCCAGATCCTTCGCGGCCTGCACCTGCATGCGCGCCGGGATTTCTTCGGAGAAAAGTTCAAGGAGGAAGTCGGCCATCAGCCGTACCTCGGCTTGTAGGCGCCCATCGGCGATTCAAGCCAGGCGTCGCTGCACATCTTCGCCAGGTTGCGCACACGACCGATATAGGCGGCGCGCTCCGTCACCGAGATCACGCCGCGCGCGTCCAGTAGGTTAAAGCAATGGCTCGCCTTGATGCATTGGTCGTAAGCGGGCAGCGCCAGTTTCTTGTTGCCGGAGATGAGCGCGTTGCATTCCTTTTCCGCATCCTCGAAATGGCGCTTGAGGATTTCGGTATCGGCCAGCTCGAAATTGTAGGCCGAGAATTCCTGCTCGTTCTGGTGAAACACTTCGCCGTAACGGAACTGCTCGTTGAAAGCGAGGTCGTACACGAACTCGACATTCTGCACATACATCGCAAGGCGCTCTAACCCATACGTGATCTCCGCGCTCACCGGATCGCAGTCGATGCCGCCGACCTGCTGGAAATACGTGAACTGGGTGATCTCCATCCCATCGCACCACACTTCCCAGCCGAGTCCCCAAGCGCCGAGCGTCGGGCTCTCCCAATCGTCTTCCACAAAGCGGATGTCGTGCAGCGCGGGATCGAGGCCGATGGCTTTGAGCGATCCGAGATACAGATCGAGCACCTCTTTCGGCGCCGGCTTCAGGATCACCTGATATTGGTAATAGTGCTGCAGCCGGTTCGGGTTCTCGCCGTAGCGGCCATCCTTCGGCCGGCGGCAGGGCTGCACATAGGCCGCGCGCCACGGCCGCTCGCCCAGCGAGCGCAACGTCGTCGCCGGGTTGAAGGTGCCCGCGCCCATCTGCAGGTCGTAAGGTTGCAGGATCACGCAACCCTGCTTCGCCCAGTAGTCCTGGAGCGTGAGGATCAGGTCCTGAAATGTCTTTGCCTTGGCCACGATTCGCCCGGTTTTGCGAGGTGCCGGAACCTATAGTCGCCCCTCTGCTTCGACAAGCGCAGGGTGAGGGCGCGCTTTAGCCGCCTATACAGGCTCGATCTTGAGCACGCCTTCGCCGCGCAGGATGGCGTCGGCTTCCGGGGTGAATTTGCCGTCGTCGTCATGCAGCACCAGCCCGGGGAGGATCACCGATTGCGCGCGCGAGCTCTTGTGCAGCTGCACGATCACGCGCTTGGCGGGCTCGACCGGCTTGGGCCAGAGCGGAAAAACATTCACGCCCGTCGCGGGAAGCGTTGCCAGCGCTGTCTGCAGCCGGTCGGCGCGCAGGATCGCGGTGAAAGTGCCCTTCGTGGCGACACGGCGCAGGCCGGCCGTCAGCCAGTCGGCCAGCTTGCCTTTGTCATGCGTCGCCCTCTGCCGTGCGCGTTCAAGAGCGGGCCGGACATGCGCGTCATGAAACGGCGGATTGCAGAACACGTGGCTGAATTCGCGGCGCAGATCGGCAGGCAGCTTGAACACATCGGCTTCAAAGAAGCGCATACGATCCTGCATCGCGTTGCTGCCTGCATTCGAATTCGCCAACGCGACGAGATCGGCTTCCACTTCCACGCCGCTGATCGTGCAACCGGGCACGCGCACGGCAAGGCACAGACTGCCAACGCCTGCGCCGCTTCCCAATTCGAGAATGTCGTCGCCCTTGCGCGCCGGAACGCTCGCGGCCAGCATCACCGTGTCCATGCCAGAGCGAAATCCGTCCGCCATCTGGCGCACGCGAATACGGCCGGCCAGAAACCTGTCTTCGGTGAAAGTCTCGCTCACGTCAGCGGCGATGGCGCGGCGAACGCCTCCTTCAGAAGCGCGATCGCGCGCGTTTCGTCCTCATTGGCGACCATCAGACGTTGCGGCAAAATGACCATGCTGCCATCCATAACGCTCATGTTGGCGTCAAAGACCACCGCGTCGATGCCGGCGTCTTTCAACACCACCTGCGCGTAGTTCAATTCCACGGGATTGTTGGTCTTCAGAATTTCTCTCAAGCGCGCCTGCCCTGCCACACCGAGCCACGGACTGTGGCCGCTTTGTCCGCCGTCCTTGACCGGCTTGGGGCAGCCTACCTAAATGTCTGCAATGAGCACAGCCGAGGCATCCCGGATTGCCGAAGAGATGCGGCATTCGCCCGTAGACCATCTGCACGCCCTCGTGGCAGCGGACATGGCAGCCACCGACCGCGTAATCCACGACCGGCTCGGCAGCGCGGTGGCGCTGATTCCCGATCTGTCGCTGCATCTCATCGATTCCGGCGGCAAGCGTCTGCGGCCGATGCTGACCCTCGCAGCGGCGCGCCTATGCGGCTATAGCGGCGACGCGCATGTGAAGCTTGCCGCGGCGGTCGAGTTCATTCACACGGCGACCTTGCTGCATGACGACGTGGTGGATGCGAGTTCCCTTCGCCGGGGAAAACTTGCGGCGAATGTCGTGTGGGGCAACAAGCCCAGCATCCTGGTCGGCGATTTTCTGTTTTCCAGAGCGTTCCAGCTGATGGTAGAAGCCGGTTCCATGCCGGTGCTCGACATTCTGGCCGGCGCCTCCGCGATAATCGCCGAAGGCGAAGTGATGCAGCTCAAATCGGCGAACAATCTCGCGGTCTCGGAAGCCGATTACATGCGCGTGGTAACAGCCAAGACTGCGACGCTGTTCGCGGCCTCTGCGCAGGCCGGCGCCACCATCGCGCGCGGAGCGGCGGACGCGATCGAAGGCCTGCGCGCCTATGGCCACAATCTCGGGATCGCCTTCCAGCTTGTCGATGACGTGCTCGATTATTCGGGCCGTCAGGCCCAAATGGGCAAATCGGTGGGCGATGATTTCCGCGAGGCGAAAGTGACATTGCCGCTCATTCTCGCCTTTGAGCGCGCCGACGAAGAAGCCAAGCGCTTCTGGACGCGCACCATCCAAACGGGGCCGCAGCACGAAGTCGATCTGGCGCGCGCCATCGCCTATGTCGAGAATACCGGCGCCATTCGCGACACGCGCGTCGCGGCGCAGCGTTACGTCGACGCCGCCTGCGCATCGCTCGCCTGCTTTCCCAAGAGCGAAATGCGCGAGACGCTTCTTGGCGTCGCTGGAACGAGCGTCGCAAGAGCGGGTTAGGCGTCCTCTTCGGAATCCGCTTTCGCCAGCATCGTCGTCTTCACCCACCAATCCGCATGATCGTCCGCAATCTGGGCCGCCGCCGATTGCGCGGCCTGTGCGTTCGCGAACAATCCAAAACAGGTCGCTCCGCTGCCGGTCATACGCGCGAGCCGAATGCCGGGCGCAGCGCGCAGCGCGTTCAACACATCGCCGATCACAGGCGTGAGCGAGCGTGCCGGTGCTCCCAGATCGTTCGTCACCGACTGCAGAAATTCGATTAGCGCGTCAACGGATTCGAAGCCGTCCGGCCGCTCGATGGATTCGGTCCCCGTCCGTGTTTGCAAATTGGCGAATATTTCGCGCGTCGAGATCGCCACGCCCGGGTTGACGAGAACGGCGTGAAGCTCCGGCACCTCGCAGCGCGTGATCTCGTCGCCGCGGCCCAGCATCCAGCAATTCTGCCCGAAGAAGCAGACGGGCACGTCCGCCCCCAGCCTGCCGGCCAGTTCGGCGAAATCGCGCAGTCTGATTTCCTCTTTCGGCCATTCCAGTAGGAAGGCACGGATGGTGGCGCCGGCGTCCGCCGAGCCACCGCCCATGCCGGACGCGACGGGCAAATTCTTCGTCAGGGTGATGCGCTTGTGCAAATCGCGCTTCGCCAGCTTCGCCACGTCGCGCACGGCACGCAGCACCAGATTGTCGGACTCGCCTGTCAATGCGCCGGCAAACGGTCCATCGACAATCAGCGAAAGCCTTTCGGCATCCGCGAAGGTCAGATCATCGCCGATATCGGCAAAGACAACGAGGCTTTCCAGATCGTGATAGCCATCATCGCGACGGCCGCCGACATGCAGACAGAGATTGATTTTCGCGGGCGCCCGAACACGCACCATCAGTCACTGGCGCGCGCTTGTGGAGCGCCCAGCCCGTCCTGCAATTTCTTTTCGATCTCGCTTTTGGTCTTGGGGTCGGTGTTGAAAGCGAGCGCGTGGTTCCACTGGAAACGGGCGTCGAGCCTCCGGCCCGCCATCCACAGCGCATCGCCATAATGCTCGTTGATCGTGGGATCGCCGGGCACGATGAGCACGGCCTGTTCCAGCACTTTGGCAGCATCGTCATAGCGGCCTAGCTTGAAATAGGCCCAGCCCACGCTATCTACGATATAACCATCATAGGGGCTGAGCGCGCGCGCCTTCTCCAGCATAGCGACGGCCTGCAGCAGGTAGATGCCATGTTCCACCCAGCTATAGCCGAGATAGTTCAAAACCTCGGGCTGGTCGGGCGAAAGCTTCAGCGCCTCTTTCATATCAAGTTCGGCCGCGTCCCAGTTCTTGTCGCCCTGCTCCGAAACGGCGCGCGCGAAGAACAGCGGCCAGTCTTTCTTGGATGGCGGATCGATCAGCTTGATGGCCTGATCGTAAGCTTGCACAGCCTCGTGATCCTTGCTTGAGGCGCGATAGGCATCGCCCAAGGATGTCCACGCCGAAATCTCCTTCGGACTGGAAGCGGTAATCCGTTTCAGCTCGGCGATAGCCCGGTCTTTCTGGTCAAGACGGCCTTCGTCGATGGCGATCTGGATTCCGGCAGCGGCGGCGTACGGCGAAGCAGTATCGATGGAGCGATAGACGGTGATCGCATCGTCATATTTCTTGATCGCCTCAAAACGGTCGGCCAGAACGATCTTGGCCAGATCGAAGTCGGGCTCCAGATACAGCGCCAGCCGCAGATAGAGCACCGCGATATCCGCGCTTGCCGCATCGCTCAACGATGCCGCGATGCCAAACAGCGCTTCGGCGGCGCCCGCCTCGGCGCTCGGCACAAGCCGCTCGGGTTTTTGATTGGCATCAAGCCGCGCGAGACCTGCGTTCACGATTGGATCGAGATTTTCCTGGTCCTTGAACTTTGTGTAGAAGGCGCGCGCATCCGCCCCGCGGCCGGCGCGTTCAAGGAAGCGGCCATAAGCATCCACGGCGCGCGGAGCGGCAGCGTCCTGGCTCAAGGCTTTTTGGTAAGCGGCGTCGGCCTCCGGGGCGCGATCGGCAAGATCGAGCACGAGCGCGCGGTGATAGGCCGTGAGAGTTTCAGTGCTGCCGGCGGCCGGAAGACCGTCGATGTCTTTCAGCGCAGCAGCCGTATCGCGCATGCCCTGCGCTGCCCACGCGTCGGTCAGCAGAAGCGTTAATGTCGTGAAGGGACCGCGCGCCGATTGCGCCATTTGCTGGCGCGCGCCCGCGTAGTCGCCCTTATGCAACGCGCCGACGGCGAGCGCGAGCCGGGCCGCACGATCGTCGGCACTGTTGGCGACCACTTTGGCGGCAAGTTCGACGGCGCCGTCGATATCGCCAGAGGCTGCCGCGTAGAGAAAAGCCCGATTCGCCAGATCGGCATTATCCGGGTCGGCATCGAGACTCAAATGATAAAGCTTCGCCGCATCGCGCATATCGTGCTGGCCGGCGGCGGCGCGCGCGGAGAGATAATTACCGAACGCACCGGCGCCGGCATCGCCGGGCTTGGACGTCGCGGCAAAACTTCCGCTGTTCATGTCTGCGCAGGCGCACAGTGCGAGCGCGACGGATACGGCGGCAATCGAATTCATCAGCGGCTTACGCAAACGCTTGCCTCACATGTTGGTGTAATTCGGGCCCCCGCCGCCCTCGGGCGTCACCCAGTTTATGTTCTGCGCCGGATCCTTGATATCGCAGGTTTTGCAATGGACGCAGTTCTGCGCATTGATCTGGAAACGCGGACCCGAAGCCTCCTGCACAATCTCGTAAACGCTCGCGGGGCAATAGCGCTGCGCGGGTTCGTCATATTCCGGCAGATTGACACGGATCGGAATGGACGGGTCCTTCAACACAAGGTGAACCGGCTGGTCCTCCTCGTGGTTAGTATTCGACAAGAATACCGACGAAAGTTTGTCGAAACTGATAACGCCGTCAGGTTTCGGATATGTAATGGGCTTGCATTCCGACGCGTGTTTCAGGGTCGCGTAGTCCGGCTTGCCGTGATGGAGAGTGCCGAACAGGGAAAAATCGAGAAGCTGGTTGGTCCACATGTCCATGGCGATAAACGGCATTGCGAACACCGAGCCAAGCTTCGACCACAAAGGCTTGGCATTGCGGACGAGTTTCAGGTCTTTATAGACGCTGCTTTGCGGATACGCCTCTTCATAGGCGGTCAGCGTGTCGCCGGAGCGGCCCGCGCCCAGCGCGGCGAATGCGGCTTCCGCCGCCAGCATGCCGGTCTTCATGGCATTGTGACTGCCCTTGATGCGCGGCAGGTTCACGAAGCCCGCCGCGCAACCGATCAGCGCGCCGCCGGGAAAGGCGAGTTTCGGCACCGACTGTAATCCGCCCTCGGTGATCGCACGCGCGCCATAGCCGACGCGTTTGCCGCCTTCGAGCATTTCGTGGATTCGGGGGTGCTGTTTGATCCGCTGAAACTCATCGAAGGGCGAGAGGTAGGGGTTGGAATAGTTCAAATGAACGACAAAGCCGATGGAGCAGAAATTCTCGCCCCAGTGATACATGAACAAGCCGCCGCCCGTGTCATTGCTTAGCGGCCAACCGAAGCTGTGCAGCACCAGACCGCGCTTGTGTTTGTCCGGCGGAAGCTCCCAAAGCTCTTTCAGCCCGATGCCGAACTTCTGCGGGTCGCTGTCCTTGTCGAGGCCGAATTTCTTCATGAGCTGTTTGGAGCAGGAGCCCCGCGCGCCCTCCGCGAACAGCGTGTATTTGCCGTGCAGGTTCATGCCCGGCGCGAAATCGCCCTTGTGGTGGCCGTCCTTCGCCACGCCAAGGTCGCCAGTTGTAACGCCGCGAACCTCGCCGTTGTCGCCGTAAACAACCGATGCCGCCGGGAAGCCGGGATAGATTTCCACGCCGAGGTTTTCCGCCTGCGTTGCCAGCCACTTACAGACGTTGCTTAAGCTGACGATGTAATTGCTGTGATTGCTCATCAGCGGCGGGAAGAGGAAATTCGGAATGCGGATGCTTCCCGAATGGCCGAACCAGTAGAAGCGGTCGTCGGTGACCGGCGTGTCGAGCGGCGCGCCTTTTTCCTTCCAGTCGGGGATCAATTCGTTGATGGCAATGGGATCGACCACAGCGCCGGAGAGAATATGGGCGCCGACTTCGGACCCCTTTTCCAGAATGCAGACGCTGACCTCGCGCCCGGCCTCGGCGGCCAGTTGCTTCAGCCGGATCGCGGCGGCGAGACCGGCCGGCCCGGCGCCCACAACCACGACGTCATATTCAATGCTCTCGCGTTCGACGGTCTCCGCCATCGTGATTCCTGCCTTATTTCCCTGAAAAGGTTATGGGGCTGAGGCCCAAGCGGGGTCAACGGGCGGGTCGCGCTCGCCCCAGCGTCACCCTAAGATAGCCGACAATGACCAGCACCAATCGAAACGGCTCTCTCTCTACCCTCGCCTGGCTTGTCGAAGCCGGGGCGGATGAGGCTGTCGGTGACGAGCCGGTGAACCGGCTGGTGGCGCGTTCCAACCCTCCGCTTGAGGGCGGGTCGAAGCGCGACGCGATCCGCAACGACAGCGTGCGGACAGGAGGAGCGAATGTTCCGCCATCGCACGCCCCCTCCCCGAAAAATTCTTCGCTGCGCTCGAATTTTTCGACCATCCCTCAAGGGGAGGGTCGAAAATCGGCGCAGGCTTCAACGCTCGTCGAGGGCGACGCCATCAGTCGCGCGATGGAAGTGGCGAGCACCGCGAACACGCTCGCGGAACTGAAAGCCGCACTCGAAGCCTTCGAAGGGTCCAACCTCAAGAAGCTCGCGACCAACACCGTTTTTGCGGACGGCGTGCCGGACCGCCGCATCATGTTCATCGGCGAAGCGCCGGGGCGCGACGAAGACAAAATAGGCCTGCCCTTCGTCGGCCGCGCCGGGCAGTTGCTCGACAAGATGATGGCGTCCATCAATCTCAGCCGCAAAACCAACGCCTACATCACCAATGTCATCAACTGGCGTCCGCCGGAGAACCGCGATCCCTCACCGGAGGAAGCGGCGATCTGCCTGCCCTTCCTGCGCCGCCATATCGAATTGGTGAATCCGGGGATCATCATATTGCTCGGCGCGGTCGCGGCGCGTCACGTCATAGGCAAGACAGACGGCGTCATGCGGTTGCGCGGCAAATGGCTCGACTATCACGTGAACGGCCGCATGGTTCCCGTCATGCCGACCCTGCATCCGGCCTATCTGCTACGCCGCGCCGCCGACAAGAAACTCGCCTGGCGCGATCTGCAATCCATCGAGGGCAAGATTAAGTCTCTTGGCTTGCTTGAGCAGACCACCGCGAAGCTCTAAGTTCGCGAAACACCGAACCGCCCCCGTGCCCAAAGGAACCGAACGCTTGAAACGTGCGCTTCTGATCGCTTTTGCCGCCGCTTCTCTTGCCGCGTCGCCCGCATGCGCGCAGTCCGTTCCCGCGCGCGTGCTCTCGCCGGAAGATGTGCAGCGTTACCGCCAGATTTTCGAGGACGAGCGCGAGGGCCATTTCGACGATGCGCAATCACTGATCTCGCAACTCTCCGACCGTTCGCTGGTCGGCTATGCGCAGGCCGAGCATTATCTCTCGCCTCATTCCGCCAAGACGCCAGTCGGCGATCTGGTGTCGTGGCTCAACGAAAACAGCGAGCTTCCGATTGCCCAGCGCGTTCACGATCTGGCTGTCGAGCACGCGACCAAGAACATCAAACGCCATCATAAAGTAATCCGCACCGAACTCACCGCCTCCATTCCTTCCGTGGCGTCGCCGCCGCGCAGGGTTGGCGGCGGCTATGAAGAGTCCGATTTGCCCGATCCGGCGCTGTCATCCGATGCCGCGCGTTCCACAATGGCGCAAATCCTTGTCGCCGTGAAAGCCGATCAGCCGGCGCAGGCGGATACGATTCTGCAGGCGACGGTTACGCAGAACATTCCCGGCTCCGACGTCGCGCGGCTTTCGCAGAAAGTGGCCGCGTCCTATCTGGCCGAAGGACAGGACTTCAACGCCTTCGACGTGACCGGCCGCGTATCGGTGCTCGACCGGCCGACCGCGCCCTATCTCGACTGGATCGCCGGCCTTGCCGCGTATCGCATGGGCAAGTTCGACATTGCCGCCGCCCATTTCGAAACCTTGGCGCAGGTCGGTTCCGTTCCGAGCTGGACGCGCTCGCAGGCCGCGTTCTGGGCCGCGCGCGCGCATATGCACAACAATGATCCTTTGCGTGTCATCACGCTGCTTGTCGCGGCGACGCGCGAGGAGCCGACTTTCTATGGCCTGCTCGCCGAGAAGGCGCTCGGCTGGGATACGGAGACAGGATTCTCCGATCCGGTTCTGCAAAGCGCCGACTTCAACGCGCTGATGGAGGTTCCTTGCGCGCATCGCGCGGTGGCGCTCTGGCAGATCGGCGAAACGAAACCGCTGCACGAAGAACTGGATCGCGCCCTCGCCAGCGCCGGCCTCAAGCCGAGCCAGGCCATCGCAGCATTGGCGCGGCAGATGAACCAGCCGGATATCGAACTGCGCGCCAGCGAGATTTCCGCTTCGCGCGGCACGACACTGACCGGCTTGTTTCCCGTGCCGGGCTATTCGCCGCCGGGCGGTTACAATGTCGATCCTTCGCTCGTGCTCGCCTTCGCGCGCATCGAAAGCAGGTTTCAGCCAAATGCGGTTTCCCATGCCGGCGCACGCGGGCTGATGCAGATCATGCCCGGCACTGCCACGTATATCGACAGCGGCGTCGCGCATTCGGAGCTGAGCGATCCGGCCACGAGCCTTGGTCTGGGACAGCGCTACATTGCGGAATTGCTCGAGAAGATGAATGGCAATCTTTTCGAAATTGCCGCTTCTTATAATTCAGGCCCCGGCAATGTGTGGCGCTGGATGGACCGGCCCGGCTTCGACAAGAATGATCCGCTGCTGTTCGTCGAGAGTATGCCTTCGCCCGAGACGCGCAATTACGTGAAGCGCGTGATGACCTATTACTGGATGTACAACCGCCGCCAGAACGAACGCGCCATCACGCTCGATCAGGCCGCGGCGGGCACGTGGCCGAAATATCAGCATGCCATGGCAGTGCCGGCACAACCTTTGCCCACGCAAAAGCCGGTGGTGACGTCCGGCAACATGATCGTCAGCGATGCCTCCGCATCGCATTGACGAGACCATTGCCTTTGTTCCCGTCCGCATCGCGGTGCTGACGGTTTCCGACACGCGCAACGCATCGAACGACACATCCGGCGACACGCTCGCGGCGCGCATCAAGGCCGCAGGCCATGTGCTGGCGGACCGCGTCATCGTCAAAGACGACATTCCGACAATCCGTGCGCAACTTCAGCAATGGATCGATGATCCGCAGATCGATGCGGCGATTTCCACCGGCGGTACGGGCCTCACCGGCCGCGATGTCACCGTCGAAGCGATGACACCGCTGTTCGAGAAAGAGATCGACGGATTTTCAGCCGTGTTCCACGCGATTTCCTACGGGAAGATCGGCACATCGACTCTGCAATCGCGTGCCTGCGCAGGCGTTGCAAAAGGCACATATCTCTTCGCCCTCCCCGGCTCGCCCGGCGCGGTGAAAGACGGCTGGGATGGAATCCTGAAATACCAGCTCGACATCCGCCACAAGCCCTGCAACTTCGTCGAGATCATGCCGCGGCTGGAAGAACACAAGCGCTAGACAGTCGCGGCTCTTGCCTGCCGCGTTCTTGTATTGGGCGAGTCGAAAACCCCTGCTAGCATTCCCACCGCAAGCATGCCGGAGCAAAACATGAGCGTCGCGGTGATTGTCGGAACGCCGAAAGGCGCGGCCATTTTGAAGAGCAAGGACCGCCGCGCCTGGAAGCAAGAATTTGTCCTTCAAGGCTGGCCAGTCACGGCATCTGTGCGCGACGACAAGGGCCGCTACTACGCTGCGGTCAACAGCCCGAATTTCGGCGTGGCGTTGCTTGTGAGCGATGATCTGCAAAACTGGAAACAGCTCGAAGCGGCGCCCCGCTACCGGCCCGAGGATCGCGGCAATCCAGAACATCACCGGCTCGTCGCCAAAATGGATTTCGAAGGCAAGCTGAAATGTGGTGGACGTTTCGTCGATCAGATATGGACGCTGCATTGGGCGCATGGCGCGCTCTATGCGGGCGTTTCGGAAGCTGGATTGTTCGTCAGCTGGGATCGCGGCGAAAGCTGGCAGCCTGTCGATGGCTTCAACGAACAGCCGGGGCGCGATCATTGGGCGCCGGGCTTCGGCGGTCTTGGCGCGCACACCATTCTGACGGACGCGAAGAATCCCAACCGCATGTGGGTCGGTGTCTCCGCGGCCGGCTTCTTTCGCACCGACGATGGCGGCAAGATCTGGAAACCGAAGAACAAGGGCGTGAACCCGGCCGTGGATTCCGCACCCGCCTCCACCGGCCAATGCGTGCATCACGTTGCACACGATCCGCACAACGCGAATGTGATGTTCCGCCAGGAACATCGCGGCGTGCATCGCAGCGACGATGGCGGCGACAATTGGCGCGTGATGGAAGACGGCCTGCCCATCGCCGAACTCAGCGACGGCCATCGCTGCTCCTTCGGATTTCCGATGGTGATGGATGTGCGCTCCGGCAGTACCTTCGTGGTGCCGCTCGATGGCGACAATTTCCGTTTCCCGCGCGGCGGTCAGTTGGCAGTCTATCGCAGCGATGACGGCACGCGCTGGCAGGCGCACGGGAAGGGTCTTCCGGGCAATTGCTTCACCGCCGTGCTGCGCGGCTCGATGGCGGCGGACCAACTCGATCCGGGCGGCATTTATTTCGGAACCGCGTCGGGCACGATCTATGGCAGCGACGATCTGGGCGAAAGCTGGCGCGAGATCGCGACCGGCCTGCCGCGCATCATGTCCGTCGAAGCCTATCCGACGTGACGGTGCGCGTGCAGTTGCCGCCAGTCCTGCGTAGCATCATGGGCGGCGAGCGCTGGCTGGATGCGCAAGGGAATTCCATCGCCGCGGTCATGGGCGATTTGGCGAAGACCCATCCCGCGCTCGGTCTGCATTTCTTCGATGAACAGGGCGCCATCCGGCGCAACATCGTGTTCCTGCATGACGGAACATTGGTGCGCGCCCGCGAAGCATCCGCGCATCCCGTCAAACAAGGCGACGAAATCGTGGTGACCAATGCGCTGGCGGGCGGATGATCGATTCCGGCGCAATCACGCTCAGCTTCGACCTCGCCGCTCAACGCTGCTCCGACATCACGCCGCTCGTCTATGAAAGGCTTTTCATGCGGCATCCCGATATGGAACCGCTGTTCGTGCGCGACACCACGGGCAGCGTCCGCGGCGAAATGCTGTTCAGGGTGATCGAAGCGATTTTCGACTTCATCGGCCCACGCGCCTATTCCAATCACCTCATCGAGACCGAAGTCGTCACGCACGAGGGTTACGGTGTGCCACGCGAAATCTTCGGCATATTCTTCGAAACGCTGGCTGAAACTTTGCGTGATCTTTTAGGCGGAGACTGGACGCCGGCGATGGAACAAAGCTGGCGCGAGCTTCTGACCGCGTTAGCCGATTACGTGGCGAACCCCGAGCGTGAAACTTTGGCCGTCGGCTAACACGTTAAAGCCGCCTAAGCGGGAAGGATGTCGTCTTCGCCCTGATAGATGGCGTCGTCGTCGCCGTCCTCATCATCCTGATCGGCGTCACCGGGCGCACTCGCCGCCGCCTCACCGTCGGGATTGAATTCGAAATAGCGATCATTCGCCATATTCGGAACGAAGGTGCCGTCGTGATCGTTGACCGCGGCCGGCGTGCTGCTGCCCAAATTGTCGCTGCGATCCGGCCGTTGCACCGGCGCGGCTGAAACAGCACCCGACACCAGCGCGACAGCAGCAATCGCGCAGAGTCCCAACGCCATAAGACGCATGGATTTTGCCCTTCGACACTTAGCCCAAGGGATTCATAGCACGAGTCGGAACATAAAGTTAGCGCCAGACGGATTATTTTGACGTTATCCGCATACTGAATAGTACGGAGCGCAATTTTCGCCCCCCACTTCAACAATTGTTTAGTGCGCGATGCGTGTCACCCTGAAGCGCACTATCGCTTGGTGTCCGTCATGTAGCCATGCGCTTCGGTATGCGGCATGGCGTCGGCCGCATAAGTAAACGTGCCTTGGTCTTTCACCTCGCGTGCAGCTCTTGCGAAGGCACCAAGCGCCGCGCGCGCGAACGAGCCGCCGACGCCGATCCGCTTCACGCCGGCAGCGGCAAGTTCCGCGACGGAATAAGTGGCGCCTTTCAGGCCCATGACGACGTTAACGGGTTTGGAAACGGACCGGCAAACTTCGCCAATGGCTTCAAGGCTTGGCAATCCCGGCGCGTAGAGGACGTCGGCGCCCGCCTCGGCGAAGGCCCGCAGCCGCCTTATCGTGTCGCCAAGATCGGGGCGGCCGTGCAGGAAATTCTCGGCGCGCGCCGTCAGCAGAATGCGGTAATCCCGCGACGCCTTCGCGGCCGCCGCAACCCGCTTCACTGCGAGCGAGAATTCATAGATCGGCTCTTTCGGATCGCCGGTCGCATCCTCGATCGATCCGCCGACAAGGCCGATCTGTGACGCAAGGCGGATGGTTTGCGCGCATGTTTCCGGCGACGAACCGAAACCATCTTCCAGATCGGCGGACACCGGCAGAGGTGTGGCTTCGACGATGGATTTCGCATTTTCCAAAATCTCGTCACGCGTCAATCCTGCCGTGGAATCGCGTCGTCCCACGGAAAAAGCGTAACCGGCGCTTGTCGTGGCCAGCGCTTCGAAATCCAGCGCCGCCAGAATTCTCGCCGTTCCCGCGTTCCAGGGATTCGGAATCACGAAGGCACCGGGCCGCTCATGAAGCGCTCGGAACGAGTCGTATTTCTGTTCGCGCGTCATAGCCGGCTTTCCTTCATCGTTTTGGCAGAATGTTGAACGAGCCGTCCACGAGCTCCACGAAATTGCGTTCCTCGCGCAGGATTGCGCGTTTGTCCTGCGTCCAGGTGGCGTCCGCGACCGCCTCCGGATCCGTTTTCAGGCGCGCGCGATAGGTTTCGTAGTCGGCAAGGCTGTCGAATCCGATCAGACCCCAGGCGATGTCGTTCGTCCCCTCATACGGCAGGAAATAGCCGATGAGATGGCCACCGCAATTCGGGATCACTGTAATAATGTTTTCGACGTGTTTCTTGAAATTCTCTCGCTGGAAGGAATCGATCTGATACCGAATGATGCACATCAATTTCATGGTGCTTCTCCTGCTTGCCGCGTGCCGGTCCGGTCGGACGATCCCACGCAGGCGAGTTTATCGCTGGCCGGAATATATCACGCGGCGGACATGAACACTTCGCTGACGGCCGAACTGTTGATGTCCAATTGTGTGGAGCGTGGTGGCAACCGCGCAGAGGGTGTTTCTTAAAGCGAGTGCCTCTGGCATACTGGGCGCGCGCAACCGGATTAGATCAATGCGACTTTGCGAATCCCTTGAGCCGTCATTATCAGGAATCGTGGGGTTGCCTTGAGCAATGATCCTTTCGACGCGATCCCTGCCGCGCAGCGCGAAAAAGCGCGCTCGACACTCACCGCAGCTTTTGGTTCCGCTCCGTTTGCCGCGGTCACGCCTATTTACGGCGGTGCTACGAGCGCATTGATCTTTCGCGTCGAGTGCGGCGCCCGGCACTATCTGCTCAGGATGGAAGGCCAGCCAAGCCCACTGCGCAATCCGCACCAATATGTCTCGATGCGCATGGCGGCGGAGGCGGGGTTCGCGCCGAGACTTCTCCACGTCGATGAGACAGCCCGCGTCGCGGTGATGGAATTCATCGAGCAGTGGCCGTTGCGCGACTATCCGGGTGGGCCATCTGCACACGCACAGGCGCTTGGAGATTTGCTGCGCCGTTTGCAGGCGACGACACCCTTCCCGCCTTCGTTGACTATCCGGACATCGTCGCGCGCCTGTTCGCGCATGTGCGCCGGACGGGTTTGTTTGTTGACGGTCTGTTCGACGCGCATGTGGAACGCCTTCAGCACACCAGCCAAGCCTATGATCGGGGTTTGCCGAAGCTGGTCGCAAGCCACAACGATCCCAATCCGCGCAACATCCTGTTCGACGGCGAGCGGCTCTGGCTGATCGACTGGGAGTCGGCTTATCGCAATGATCCACTCGTCGACGTCGCGATCATGCTCGACAATCTGGCGCCTTCGCCGGAGCTGGAAGAAGTATTGCTGCGGGCGTGGCTCGGCCGTGCGCCGGATGAAGCCCTTCGCGCGCGCCTTGTGTTGGTAGGCTCGCTCACCCGTCTGTATTACGCGGGCGTCCTGCTCAGTGCTTCTGCGACGATCCCGTGGGCCGCGCCGGATACCGATCTCTCGGCTCCAACTTTGCCGGAATTCCTTCTGGCTGTGCGCGAAGCGCGGCTCGGGAACGGCTCGCCGGAGACCATCCACACCATGGGCAAGATGTACCTCGCCTCATTTCTTTCCGGCCTTGCAGTCCCTCCGCTGGGAGCGGATTAGCGCCATTGCCGCTTTGGCTGCGGAAGGGTGCCTCCGCAGGCGCATTTCCTCAAGGGAACACAATGCTTTGTAGAGGTAGTCTTTATTTCTGTACATATAGCGGTTGTTTTGTTCATTTTATGTTCTTATCATGAAACCATGACAACAGTTCTCGACATTACCGCCGATCCAAGGCGGCTTCACGGACGGGGCGCCGTCTCCAACGCGTCCGGGCGCTATGAGAAGCAGGCGCGCGTGCTGGTGGATGACGGCTGGGGCGATGAGGAGCCCGCGCCTTCGCTGAAGACGGAAATCCTGCGCGACACCTCGCGCACCATCATCACGCGCAACAATTCGCCGGATATTTCTTTCTCGCAGTCAATCAATCCCTACAAGGGCTGCGAGCATGGCTGCATTTATTGCTTCGCGCGGCCGACGCACGCCTATCTCGGCTTTTCGCCCGGCGCGGATTTCGAGAGCAAGATTTTCGCCAAACCCAACGCAGCGGAGCTTCTGCGCAAGGAGCTTTCCGCGCCGGGTTACGTGCCCAAGACGATCGCGATTGGCACTAACACCGATCCTTATCAACCGATCGAGCGCAAGCTGAAGATCATGCGCTCCATTTTGGAGGTGCTTTACGAATTCCACCATCCGGTGGGCATCGTGACGAAATCGGCGCTGATCCTGCGCGATCTGGATATTCTCGCGCCGATGGCGGAGCTTGGCCTGGCGAAGGCCGCGCTATCGGTGACGACTTTGGATCATAAGCTGGCGCGCGCGATGGAGCCGCGCGCCGCCACGCCGCCCAAGCGTCTTGAAGCGATCCGCGAGTTGAACAAGGCCGGCATTCCCGCTGGGGTAATGTTCGCGCCGATCATTCCCGCGCTGAACGACGAAGAGTTGGAATCGGTTCTGGAGGCTGCGAAGGACGCCGGGGCCAAAACGGCGGGCTATGTGCTGCTGCGTTTGCCGCTCGAAATCAAAGATCTGTTCCGCGAATGGCTGGAAGCGAACGAGCCGGATCGCGCCAGGCACGTGATGTCACTGGTCCGCTCCATGCGCGGCGGCAAGGATTACGACCGCAACTGGCATACGCGCATGCGCGGCACTGGGCCTTACGCCGAAATGATCGCGCGACGGTTTCATCTGGCGGTGAAGCGGCTGGGCTTCAACAAGGAATCGCGCGCGCTGGATCCGGGCAAGTTCCGCCGGCCGGTTCAGTCCGGCGAACAATTGGCGCTTTTGTAGAGGGAGGGGGATACCCCACTCCCTGTTTTTTGAAAACAAATGTACCGGTGCCGGTTTGGCGGCCACCAAAAAACAGGAGGATTTGAAGGAAAAACGGGGAAATCGCAGAAAAACAAATCCGGCCTGCATCCAGATTGCCACCTGCCTGCATCTGACTAGGGAAGCGGCCAAAACGGTCCGCGAAGGAGCAGGCAATGATTGTCACACACAGCAATGGATTGATTATCAGTTTGATTTTCTGGGGCGCGATCGTCCTCATTGTTTTTCTGGGCAATTTCTTTGGCTACCGCGGACGCACCAGCCGTCATCGCATGATCGAGAAACTGGCCGACAAGGGCCAGCCTATTCCGCCGGAACTGCTCGCCGGCAATGGCTGCGGCAATTTTTACGATGGCTCTCGCGGCTGGCATCGCAATTCCCTGACGGGCGGCATCTATCTGATGTGTGTCGGCGTCGCGCTATTTGTATTCCTGTGGGCAATGACGACGGGAGATTTCAACTTCTTCCTCGGCGGCAACGACAATTTTCACTGGAGTGGCCCGGGCTGGCTGCCCTTCGTCGCAATCTTCCCGTTCATGGCAGGCCTGTCGCGCATCATCGCCCACATCTTCGACAGGCCGCCTACGAAATGAATTGCTATGCTGAAGCGGGATGAACGAAACCGATCTTATCACGCAGGCCACGGCGGGAGACGTCGTGGCCTTCGGCGCGCTCGTCCGGCAGCATCAGTCACGGCTGCGCGGATTCCTGCGCCGTCTGACGCGCGGCAATCACGCACTGGCGGACGACATGGCGCAGGAGACGTTTCTCGAAGCCTGGCGCAAGCTGGCGAAGTTTCGCGGCGAAGGATCGTTCGCCGGACGGCTTTCGCGCATTGCCTATACGCGCATCCTGATGGAGGCGCGGCGGCGCAAGCTGGAGCCGCTGGACGAGCAGGCCGATCTTGCCGAAACGCGCGCCGCCAATCCGGACGCACGGCTCGATCTGGAAAAAGCAATAGCGAAGCTGTCGTTCGCGGAGCGTGCCGCGCTCACGCTCTGCTATGCGCAGGGCTATTCCAATGAAGAAGCCTCGGACATCCTTGCTATGCCGCTCGGAACGCTGAAGTCTCATGTGCTGCGCGGCCGCGAGAAATTGCGCGGGCTGCTGGAGGGTGCGTCATGACTAACGATGACCGGCTGGATGCATTGCTGGCCACACCGCTACCCGCCGTTGAAGATGGCGGCTTTTCGGGCCGCGTCGCGGCGCGCGGCACGATTGTGCGCGAGCGGCGCAGGAGTTTCGAGATCTTTGGCCTTCTGGCGGCGTTGGGCGTGCTGCTCGCCCTGCTCCCGTTAACCACTTTCGCCGCCGCGATTGAAAACGTCACGATTGATCTGGGAAGCTCCATGCCGGTCGCAATGGCAGTGCTCGCAATCGTGCTGACAAGCGCTTACGCGCGCCAGATTGCCGACTGAAGAGACGGGGGCAATGGTGGCCACGCAACGCAAGCTGCCGCAGGCGATGCGGCCAAGCGGCACGATGGGAAAAATCTTCGGCTGGCTGATGGGCCGGCTGAACGCCCCCGCCTATCGCTGGACCGTCCAGCAGCTTCGGGGCACGAAGCCCAAATCGATTTTGGAAATCGGATTCGGAACCGGTCATCTGCTGACGCTTGCCGCGAAGAAGCTCAAGCCCTCGAAGATTGCGGGCGTCGATCCGTCGGAGTTGATGCTGGAAACCGCGCGCAAGCGGCTGTGGAAATTCCGCAAGAAGATAGCGATCGATCTGAAGCTCGGTGACGATACGAAACTTCCGAAAGACGGACCTTACGATGCCATCGTCGCGCTGCATTCCTTCCAGTTTTGGACGCACCCCGCGACCACGCTCGCCGAAATCCGCGCGCTGCTTGCACCGGCCGGGCGCTTCGTCGTGGTGCTGCGGCTGCATGGCAAGCGGTCGAAAGCACCCAATCCCTTGAGCCGCGGCGGCGATGAAATCACGGCGGCGTGTGCGGTGTTTCAGCATGCCGGCTTCGTCATTCTCGGCATGAAGGGCATTTCCAAATCGTCGCACGGAATCGTTTTGGGTGTGGATAGCGGCGATGACGGTTTGGCGTGGCGGCCCCGCTCTGCCAAAATCGGCTGATGCCGCATTACATTTACGAGTCGCGCGTTCTGAAAACCATGGCCGGGCCGGTCTGCGGCGTGGACGAGGCTGGGCGCGGCCCGCTTGCCGGACCCGTTGTTGCGGCGGCGGTTATCTTCGAGCGCGGGAAAATCCCGAAGGGCTTGAACGATTCCAAGCAGCTCAATGCCGAGCTTCGCGAGGAACTGTTCATCATCATCATGGAGCGGGCGGTTGCCGTTGGTGTCGGCGAGGCTAGCGTGGACGAGATCGACCTCGTCAACATCCGCCAGGCAACACACCTTGCGATGGCGCGTGCCGTCCGCGCGCTGGCTCTGGCGCCGATGTTCGCGCTGGTCGATGGCAATGATGCGCCGGCGCTGCCCTGCCCCTGCGACACCATTATTGAGGGCGACGGCAAATCGGTTTCCATCGCCGCGGCCTCGATCATCGCCAAGGTCACGCGCGATCGGATGATGCGGGCGCTGCACGAAGAACATCCGGGCTATGGCTGGATCAACAACAAGGGTTACGGCACGCCGGAGCACTATATGGGGCTGGAGCGGCACGGCCCCTGCCGCCACCATCGCCGCTCCTTCGCCCCAATCCACAACATCTTGTATCCACAGAGTCCTGGGGACTCAAACATAACACTTTGATTCACCAAGACTCTTGACCTGTGACTCGCAGCGAATCAGTGTGCCCCGCTGTGGATAAAGCGGGCGGGACATGAGCACCCTTAAACTGGACGACGCGCTCGATCGGGTGATCGAAGGCGACTGTGTGGCCAATATGAACGCGCTGCCGGAAGGCTGCGCCGATCTGATCTTCGCCGACCCGCCCTACAATTTGCAGCTTCAAGGCGATCTGCACCGGCCCAACAATTCCAAGGTCGATGCGGTTGACGATCATTGGGACCAGTTCAGCAGCTTTGCGGAATATGACCGCTTTACCCGCGAATGGCTCACCGCCGCGCGGCGTGTGTTGAAGGAAAACGGCGCGCTGTGGGTGATCGGCTCTTACCACAACATCTTTCGCGTCGGCACGATCCTGCAGGATCTCGGCTTCTGGATTATGAACGATGTGATCTGGCGCAAGACCAACCCGATGCCCAACTTTCGCGGCAAGCGCTTCACCAACGCGCATGAAACCATGATCTGGGCGACGCGCGACCAGAAGCAGAAGAGCTACACCTTTAATTACGAAGCAATGAAGGCGCTGAACGACGATCTGCAGATGCGTTCGGATTGGACACTGCCTATCTGCTCGGGCGGCGAACGGCTGAAAGACGAGAATGGCGACAAGGCGCATTCCACGCAGAAGCCGGAAAGCCTTTTGCATCGCGTAATCCTGTCATCCAGCAAACCGGGTGACGTGATCCTCGATCCCTTCTTCGGTTCGGGAACGACCGGCGCGGTGGCGCGGCGTCTGGGCCGTCACTTCATCGGGCTGGAGCGCGATCCGAAATATGCGCGCATCGCCCGGCAGCGTATTTCTTCCATCGAACCGGCAGACAAGGACGCCGTCGAAGTCACCAAGTCAAAGCGTTCCGAACCGCGCATTCCCTTCGGCTGGGTGGTCGAACGCGGCTTGCTCCCGCCCGGCTCGATTTTGCAGGGACCGCAAAAACGCCACCGCGCCAAGGTGCGCGCCGATGGAACGCTGGTTTGCGACAACGCTACCGGTTCGATCCACCAGATCGCAGCACATGTGCAAGGCCTCGACGCCTGCAATGGTTGGACGTTCTGGCAATATGAAGATCGCGGCGCGCTGATTTCGATCGACGTGCTGCGTCAACGGATGCGGGCCGATCTGGCGTGACGAAATAGCGGCCCGCCATCGTCGAGCGCATGCGCGATGATCTTTCGCATTGCAGTGGGCAAAGCAACATCACCGAGATTTTTGCGTGCTATCCAAAACACATCTGTTTTTGTTCTTGGACGGTCAGCAACTTCCGCCACATAAACCTCGATCTCCAACTCGAAATGGGTGAAACCGTGACGGACGATGCCCGCACGCTTTTCCCACTGCGCAGAAAACGGTGCTTGCTTTAACGCTTCCTTCGTCGACGGAAATTCCTTCGTCCACAGCCCGAGCGGCGGTTGCAGCATTGCGCCAAGCAATCCGTTCTCTGGCCGTTTTACCAACAGGATGGTCCCTTTTGCATCGCGCGCGACAAAAGCCGCACCGCGCCGTATCGGTCGCACGGCCTTCGCGCCCCTCACCGGCAGCAACTCCTGAATGCCGCGCTTGCGGGCTGCACAATCGTCAAACCAAGTACAACTCAGACAGGCCGGTTTCTTCGGTGTGCAGATCAGCGAACCCAGATCCATCAGCGCCTGCGCGAAATCGCCGGCACGCTTTTGCGGCACCAATGATTGTCCCGCATCGCGCAGTTTTGGTTTCGACTTTGGCAGCGGTTCTTCCACCGCGAAGAAACGCGCGATTACGCGCTCGGCATTCGCGTCCATCGCCGCTTCGGGAAGGTCGTAAGCAATGGCGGCAATGGCGGCCGCCGTGTAGCCGCCGATACCCGGCAGTTCGTGCAAACCTTCCAACGTCGTCGGAAACTTCCCGCCCAATTCACCGGCAACGACCTTCGCTGCCTTATGCAGATTGCGGGCGCGCGCGTAGTAACCAAGCCCAGCCCATGCCGCGAGCAAATCGTCTTGCGAGGCAGCCGCCAGCGCTTTCACATCCGGCCAGCGTTTCAGGAATTTCAGAAAGTAAGGCCCAACCGCCTGTACCGTCGTCTGCTGGAGCATGATTTCCGACAGCCAGACGCGATAAGGATCCTGCGTCTTCCCGGCCGGTGCGCGCCAAGGCAGCACGCGACGGTGCTTATCGTACCAGGAGAGCAGGCGCCTGGCCGGACTATCCCCCGCTTTCTTTGCGCGCTTTGCCGCCATGTTCCGAACAGACTTTCCGAACTATCATCGCCACCATGGCGCAATCGGACAAAAGCAAACAACCGGCCAAGCAACCGGAAGAACCGCCCAAGCGGCGCAACCGCAGCGAGCCTGTGGCGCGAGAGGCCAGCTTTGTCGGTTCGGCTGCGTTCGCGCGTGCCGGTTTTCGCGATCCCACACTCATCCTGCGCTGGGAGCAGATCGTGGGGCCTGAAGTTGCGCGCATCGCCCGACCACTGAAGCTCAGTGAAGGCGCGGCAGGCGGAATCCTCACGCTGAAGGCCGAGCCGGGCGCGGCCATGTTCCTGCAATACGAGACCCGGACGCTCTGCGAACGGATCAATGCCTATCTCGGCCGTCCCACAGTGGCGAAATTGCGGTTTGTGCAAGGGCCGTTGCCGGTGAAAACTATCCACAAGCCGGTTGCCCGTAGCTCCGGCGCGATTTCGCCCGATGACCCGGCTCTGCGCTACAAAGGTCGGGAAAATCTGCGCGATGCGCTTCTTAACCTTGCACGCGCGCGGCAGAAGAACGATTGAACGCATCCCCGGGCTCTGCCAAAAGCAGAGCGGCGGAGTTTTTCGGAGAGCCAGAATGAACCGGCGGCAGCTTCTCATCGGCATCGTAATTTTGGCGATCATCGCTATCGGCGTGGTTGGCTACTTCGTGTTCTACGGCAGCTCGGACGATGACGACGCGTTGGCGGATGGCGGAACAGGTGTGGCTTACACCATCCCGGTCAAATCCACTGACCGCACGTTGGGAAACCCGAAAGCGCCGGTCACCATCGTCGAATATGCGGCGCCGATCTGTCCGCACTGCGCCCATTTCGACATGACGATGTTTCCGACGGTGAAGAAGGACTACATCGATACCGGCAAGGTGTATTACGTCTTTCGCGTGTTCCCGCTACGCCAGATCGACGTAGGCGCGGAGGCGATGGCGCGCTGCCTGCCCCCGGATCAATATTTTGCGTTCATCGATTTGCTGTTCCGCAATCAGCCCAAATGGGACCCGGATGGCTATGACATTCCCGATCCACGCGCAGCACTGATCAATATGGGCCAGATCGCGGGGATGGCGCCGGAACAGGCGGCTACTTGCATGGACAATCAGGAGGCTCAGAAAGAAGCCGAGGCCGTGGGCACCGAAGCGGAAAACAAGTACGGGGTTCAGAGTACCCCCACATTCTTCGTGAACGGCCGGATGGCTCCGCCCTTCGAATCAGCCGATGATGTGAAGACCTACCTGGATAAGGTGCTGGCGAAGAAGTAAGCGCTAGCCAACAACAATAAGCGACAAGGGCGGCGCGTATCCGTTGAAGTTCAACCGGCTTAGACTTTCGGGTTTCAAATCCTTCATCGAGCCCACGGAGCTTTTTGTCGAGCCGGGGCTCACGGCGATCGTTGGCCCGAACGGCTGCGGCAAATCCAACCTGTTCGACGCGTTGCGCTGGGTGATGGGCGAAACACGACCGACCTCGGTGCGCGGCAGCGAAATGGACGACGTGATCTTTGCTGGCACCGCGGGCCGTCCGGCGCGCAATCAGGCGGAGGTCATCCTTTTCATCGACAATTCCGACCGCAAAGCGCCCGCCGCCTACAATGACTATGACGCGATCGAGATTTCGCGCCGTATCGAACGCGAAGCCGGTTCAGTCTATCGCATCAATGGACGCGACGTGCGCCAGCGTGATGTGCAGATTTTCTTTGCGGATGCCTCGTCGGGCGCAGGATCGACCGCGTTCGTGCGCCAGGGCCAGATTGGCCAATTGATTTCGCAGAAGCCGCTGGCACGCCGCGCCATCCTGGAAGAAGCCGCGGGCATCGGCGGATTGCATCAGCGCCGCCACGAAGCGGAGCTTCGCCTGCGCGCCGCCGAAGTGAACATGGGCCGGCTCGACGACATCATCCGCGAAGTCGAAGCCGGCTTGCAGAATCTGAAGCGGCAAGCGAGGCAGGCCTCGCGCTATCGCAATCTTTCGGGCCACATTCGTAAAGCCGAAGCGCTGGCGTTCTATCTGCGCTGGAATGCGGTTGAAGCGCAGTTGAAGCTGGCCGAAGAAGCATTCGCCGCATCCGAATCATCGGTCGCGACCTGTGCGGATCAGTCCGCGCAAGCTTCCACGCTTCAGGCCGATGCGGCATCCGCGTTGCCGCCGCTAAGGCAACACGAAGCAGAACGCTCCGCGGCCTTGCATCGCCTCACCGTGGAACGCGAGACGCTGGATGCCGAAGAGCAACGTGCGCGCGAGGAAGCGCAACGCCTGCGCCAGCGTATCGGTCAGACCGAGCAGGATCTGGAGCGCGAAAAGGCGCTGGATGCCGATTCAAGCGTGGCGATCGAAAAACTTTCCGCCGAGCGGAGCGAGCTTGAGGCCGCATCGGCGCGGGCGCGCGATGATCTTGCGGCAGCGCAAGCTCGCGCATCCGAACTGTCCGATGCGCTCGCCGAACGCGAACGTGCGCTGGAACGGCTGACCGCCGAACTCGCCGAATGGAACGCGCAGAAGAGCGGCTTCGAGCGCACGCGCGAAGTTGCATCCGCTCTTTCGGAGACCAGCGCGCTGCAATTGCGCGAGGCGCAGACTCGCCTTGATCAGGCCATGGAAGGCGCCGCGGCGGCGCCGGATGTTCGCGCCGCGGAATCCGCTGTCGAAGAGGCCCGCACAAGCGCCGATGAATTGCGCATGGCGCTCGAAACCGCGCGCGGCGCGCTCGAGCAGTCGGAGTCGACCGAGGCGGATGCGCGCAAACCGCTGCAGGACGCCGAACGCAAGGTTCAGGAATTGTCGGCGGAGGCGAAAGCGCTCTCCGACCTGTTGCGTCCGCAAGGCGGCGATCTTTGGCCGTCACTGGTGGACGCGGTTACGGTGCAGCCCGGTTACGAAGCAGCTTTTGCCGCCGCTCTGGGCGACGATCTTCAAGCGCCGACCGACGAGGCCGCGCCGCATCACTGGCGCAACCTCGGCGAAATGCACGAAGCGGCGCCGCTGCCCTCCGGCGTTCAACCGCTCAGCAAGTTTGTGAAAGCGCCCGCTGCGTTAGCCCGTCGCCTTTCGATGACCGGCGTGGTGTTCCACGATCAGGGCAAGTCGCTTCAGCCGCAATTGAAGCCGGGCCAGCGCCTCGTATCGGCGCGCGGCGATCTGTGGCGCTGGGACGGATTCTCGGCATCCTCCGATGCACCATCCACTGCTGCCATCCGTCTGGCGCAGCGCAATCGTCTCGCTGCACTAGAAGCAGAAATCGCGCAGGCGAAAGAATTACAGGCGACCATGTTCGCCGCCTATTCCGCTGCCCGTGACGCGACACAGGCCGCGCGCGAAACATCCCGCGCCGCCGAGCAGGATCAAGCGCAAGCCAATCGCGCCTTCATCGCGGCGCAGGACGAGGCTGCGAGGGCTGCGCGCGCCGCTGCCGAACGCATCTCGCGCCTTGCCTCCCTGGAAGCGGAAATTCGCCGCCTGATGCAAACGCGCGACACCGCTTTGGCATCCGAGAGCGAAGCGAACGAAGCCCTGTCGGGTCTGGCGAATGGTGCAGCGCTTGCCGAATCCGTCGGCAAAGCGCGCAGCGATACCGCCGAGGCGCGCACTGTCGATTCCGAGGGCCGCACCTCTGTCGAAAGCCTCACACGCGCTGGTGCCCTGCGGTCGCTGCGCCTGGCGAGCATTTCGGAAGAGACAAGCCGTTGGGAAACGCGCCGCACCGCCGCCGCCGCGCAAATCGAAGAACTCAACCACCGCCACGCTGCGATGGGCGAAGAACTCGTCACGCTCGAAGCCGTGCCGGAAACGATCATCGCCAAGCGCAACACGCTTCTTGATGCCATCGCCACAGCCGAAGCCTCCCAGCGCGGTGCGAGCGATGCGCGCGCGGAAGCTGAAAACATTCTCGCGCTTGCGGACAAGGCCGCGAAGACTGCCGATGCCGCTCTTTCCACTGCACGTGAGGAACGCGCCCGTTCGCAGGCACTGTCGGAATCCGCCGCCGCCCGTATCGACGAATTGCGCACACGCATACGCGACGAACTGGATGCCGCGCCGAACGAATTGACCGAACGCGCAGAGATCAAGGACGGCGAAGAATTGCCGACGCTCGACTATGCCGACAAGCGCGTCGAAAAACTGAAAGCGGAGCGCGAATCCCTCGGCGGTGTGAACCTCCGCGCCGAGGAAGAAGCCACAGAACAGGAACAGCGCCTCACTACACTCACCACCGACCGCTACGATCTGGATGGCGCGATCCAACGCCTGCGCCGCGGCATCCAATCGCTGAACCGCGAAGGTCGTGAACGCCTGCTCGATTCCTTCGAGAAGGTGAACAACAATTTCCAGATGCTTTACACCAAGCTGTTTTCGGGTGGCGAAGCGAAACTAACGCTCAGTGAATCCGAAGACCCGCTGGAAGCCGGCCTCGAAATCTATGCGCGCCCGCCGGGTAAGCGTCTGCAGAATCTCTCGCTGCTCTCCGGCGGCGAGCAGGCGCTGACGGCGATGGCGCTGATCTTCGCCGTGTTTCTCGTCAACCCGGCGCCGGTCTGTGTGTTGGACGAGGTAGATGCACCGCTGGACGACGCCAATGTCGAACGCTTCTGCAATCTGCTCGACGAGATGACGCGCATCACCGACACGCGCTTCCTGGTCATCACGCATCACGCGCTGACCATGAGCCGGATGCACCGGCTGTTCGGCGTGACTATGACGGAGCGCGGCGTCAGCCAGCTTGTCTCGGTCAATCTCACCGAAGCCGTTCAGGTCGTCGCGGCAGCTGAGTGATTCCGCGCCCGCGAACAAGAATCTTGCGCGCATTTCGCCGCGCTGCAATTCTTGCAGTGTAATCAATATCTTACGGCACTTTCATGTTCTTGACAGCTATAGGACCCCTCCCTATGTTCCGCGCGCCTTCGGTGAGCCGTGAGGGCCAGTTGCGCGCGGAAAATCGCGATCGGGAAAGCCAATGAGCGATACCGGACCCGACGATCTGAAGCGGCTGGGCGCGCGGCTCGAGCAAGTCCAGCAGCGAAAGCAGAGCGCCACGCAGGCGCCGCCGACGCAAATGGGCATAGCCTTCCGTTTCGCGACGGAACTGGTGGCGGCGCTGGTGGTGGGCGGCGCAATGGGATGGGGACTGGACTGGCTGTTCGGCCATTTCGGATTTCACACCAAGCCGTGGCTCATGATTGTGTTTTTCTTGCTTGGCGCCGCGGCCGGTATCCGCAACGTCATGCGTGCTGCGAATGAGCTGAATGCGCAGATGGCGGCTTCGAACGCCCCATCGGTGCCAAACGACGAGGAGAACTAGCCCCGTGGCCATGCATCCCATGGAGCAATTCGAGGTAAAGCCGCTGATAGAGCACCCGCTCTTTCAGATCGCTCATCACCCGATCTATTTCACCAACCAATCGCTGCTGATGTGCATCGTGGTTGCTGCCGCGTCGTTGTTCCTGACGCTCGCCGTTTCGGGCCGCCGCCTCGTGCCCTCGCGCATGCAGTCGATGGCGGAAGTCTCCTACGAATTCGTGGCTAACATCATCCATTCCTCGGCCGGCGAAGACGGGCTCAAATTCTTCCCCTTTGTCTTCACGCTTTTCATCTTCGTGCTGTTCTGCAATTTCTTCGGCATGGTGCCGGGATCGTTCACGGTGACGAGCCAGATCGCGGTGACGTTTGCGCTCGCAGCCTTCGTGGTTCTTATGGTCATCATCGTGGGCTTCATGAAACACGGTCTCGGCTTTTTGAAACTGTTTGTGCCGAAGGCGCCGATCTATCTGCTGTTTCTGCTGGTACCGATCGAGGTCATCTCGTTCCTGACGCGCCCGATCAGCCTCTCCGTCCGTCTTTTCGCCAACATGCTGGCCGGCCACACCATGCTCGCCGTGTTCGCGGGCTTCGTTGTCATGCTCGGCAGTGCGGGCGGCGTTCTTTCGGTGCTTTCGATTGCGCCGATGTTCCTCATCGTCGCCATCATGCTGCTGGAATTCCTTGTCGCATTCCTACAGGCCTATGTGTTCGCCATCCTGACCTGCATTTATCTGAACGAAGCGCTTCACCTCCACGACCATCACTGACCAGAAGGATTTAAGACCATGGATCTCGCAGCAGCAAAAATGATCGGCGCGGGCCTTGCCTGTATCGCCCTCGTCGGCGCCGGCATCGGCATCGGCAATGTGTTCGGCAGCTACCTCTCGGGCGCGCTGCGCAATCCGGGCGCCGCCGCCACGCAGACGACCAACCTGCTTCTCGGCTTCGCGCTTTGTGAAGCGACCGGCCTGTTCGGCCTGGTGATCGCGCTGATCATCCTGTACACCTGATGCTTGACGCTGGCACCATGAACGCGACGACCACGCAGCCTGCCCCCGCGAAAGCGACGGGCGGCTTCCCGCCGTTTGACCAGACGACTTTCCCGAGCCAGCTTTTCTGGCTTGTGGTGACGTTTGCGTTCTTGTTTGTGGTGATGTGGCGCGTTGCGGGACCGCGCATCAACAGCGTGATCACCACGCGTCGTGACAAGATCAACAGCGACATCGCGGCGGCGCAGCAAAATCGCAACGATGCGGAAGCCGCCTCCGCAGCTTATCAGACCGCGCTGGCCGGCGCCCGCGCGCGCGCCAACGTGCTGGCGGACGAAAACCGCAAACGCGTGGCCGACGAGATCACCAAGGCCAAAGCCGATGCGGACGCGCAGGCGCATGAGGCGACGGCGAAAGCCGAAACGCGTATTCAAGCCATGCGCGTGGATGCCAAGGTTTCCGTGATGAAGGCAGCGCAGGACGCCGCCATCGTCATCGTGGCGCGGCTGACCGGCGATACCGTTTCCGACGCCGACGCCGAAGCGGCCGTCAAATCGGCGAGCGGAGGCTGAACATGAATATGCTGCGCGAACCGGAATTCTGGGTGGCCATCGGCTTTCTCATGGTCATCGGCATTCTCCTATGGCAGGGCGTGCCAGCGATGGTCGCCAAAATGCTGGATGCACGCGCGGCAGCCATCAGCGCCGAACTCGAGGAAGCCTCGCGCCTGCGCGCTGAAGCCGAAGCGCTGCTAGCCGAGTACAAACGCAAAGCCGCAGGCGCGGAAGCGGAAGCTGCCACCATCATAAGCGAGGCGCGCGCCGATGCCGAACGCATCGCCGCCGAAATGCGCAGCGCCCTTTCTGCTCAAATCGAACGCCGCGGACAGCAGGCGCAGGACAAGATCGCACAAGCAGAGGCCGCCGCCACCGCCGAACTTCGCGCCCTCGCCGCCGATGTCGCCGCTGCTGCTGCCGAGAAACTCATAGCGGCCCGCATGAACGAGAAGCGTGCTGGATCGCTGATTGAACAAGGTCTCAAAGATCTCGGCGGCAAGCTGAACTAGACGCCGCCGGCGGCCAGATACCAAACCAATAGCAATACGATCAACAAATCGCCGATGGCCATCGCGAAAACGGGACGGGAAAGGTATCGCCCGCCATTTGCGAGAACCAAAAACACAAAACCTAGTTTTCCCGCGATAGCAGCAAGTAGGACCGGCGTTCGCCAGGCTGGATGATATGCCGAGGCAATAAGCAAAACGCCTGAGACAAAAATCATCGCGCCCCAACTTCGCGCGATCAGAAGCGCGGATGGATTAGAAATGTCGTCGTCGAAAACAAGGCGGGCGACTGAGCGTGGCGCCAGCGCCATGGCAAGCATCGAACAGGTTGCGACTCCGCAAACGGTCAAAATCCAGAAAATGTTCTGCTCGATCCAGCTCAAAGCGCCCCCTTTCCCGGATTATTTGGCGTCCGGCTCTACCACACGGATGTGAAGCTCCTTGAGCTGCTTGGCTGACACTTCGCTGGGAGCACCCATGAGAAGGTCCTGCCCCTGCTGCGTCAGCGGGAACATGGTCACTTCGCGGATGTTCTCTTCGCCGGCCAGCAGCATGACGACGCGTTCAAGCCCGATGGCGAGACCGCCATGCGGCGGCGCGCCGTAGCGGAAGGCGTTCAGCATGCCACCGAACTTCGCCTCGGTTTCGTTGCGGCCATGGCCTGCGATTTCGAACGCCTTGAGCATCACTTCGGGATCGCGGTTGCGGATCGCGCCGGAGAGCATCTCGTAGCCGTTGCAGACGATGTCGTATTGGAAAACCTTGAGCTTCAGGATTTCGTCCTTGTCCGCCGAACTGAACGCCAGGAATTTCTCGCGGCCATATTGCGGCATCGAAAACGGATTATGCGAGAAGTCGATCATCTTCTCGTCTTCGTTCCACTCATACATCGGATAATCGACGACCCAGCAGAAGCGGAACGTGCCCTCCTCGATCAGCTTCAGTTCGTGTCCAAGCCGCGCGCGCGCGAGACCCGCGAGCTTCGCCGCGCGGTCCGTCTTCGCGTCCGCCGAGAAGAAAAGCGCGTCGCCGACGTTAATTTTGGCCAACTCCATCAGATGAACTTGAACTTCAGCCGGAATAAATTTCGCGATCGGCCCTACCGCCTCAACTTCGTCGAACCACTTTGAACGAAGCGTGTCAGCTTCTTCGAGACGTCCTTGTTGGACAGCCCTTTCTATTCCCGACGCTATCAATCTGAGGTCAAAGTTGGACAACCCCTCATGGCGCGGCCGCCAAGTGATATAACCCAGGCCTGCCGCTCCTTCGGTGCGCGCCCAGTCGTTCAACTTATCGAAGAAGCTGCGCGGCTGAGTTGCGGCGCCCCGTGCCGGAATCGCACGAACAACTTTACCTTTGAAGGCCTTGAACGCCACATCATCGCGCGCAAAGACGTCCGACACGTCTTTAATACGGATTGGGTTTCGCAAGTCCGGCTTGTCGGAGCCGAAGGTGAGCAGTGCTTCGTCGTAAGGGATGCGCGGATACGGCGCCTTGTCCACCTTGCGGCCACTCGCAAATTCCTCGAATACGCCTTGCAGCACCGGTTCAATGGTCGCGAACACGTCGTCCTGCGTGACGAAGCTCATTTCCATATCGAGCTGATAGAACTCGCCGGGGCTGCGATCCGCGCGGCCGTCCTCGTCGCGAAAGCACGGGGCGATCTGAAAATAACGGTCGAAGCCTGCCACTTGGATGAGCTGTTTGAACTGCTGCGGCGCCTGCGGCAACGCATAGAACTGGCCGGGATAGCGTCGGCTCGGCACCAGAAAGTCACGTGCGCCTTCCGGCGAGGAAGCCGTCAAAATCGGCGTCTGGAATTCGTTGAAGCCCTGCGCGAACATCCGATTGCGCAGCGAACGCACGATGTTCGAGCGCAGCATGATGTTCTTGTGCAGCCGTTCGCGGCGCAGATCGAGGAATCGGTATTTGAGGCGAACGTCTTCGGGATAATCCAGATCGCCGAAAACCGGCAGGGGCAATTCCTGCGCCGCCGACTGAATCGTGATCTCCTCAATGCGGATTTCGATTTCGCCAGTCGGCAGATCCTTGTTCACAGTCTCCGGCGAGCGCGCCACCACCGGACCGGTGATCGTCACTACCCATTCGGAGCGGCAGCGATCCACGTCCGCGAAGGCTGGGCTATCCGGCTCGATCAGGGCCTGGGTGACGCCGTAATGGTCGCGCAGATCGAGGAACACGAGTCCGCCATGGTCGCGCCGCCGATTGACCCATCCGGACAGCCGGACGCGCGTTCCGACCGCGTCTTTGCGCAGTTCGCCGCAGGTGTGGGTGCGATAGACGTGCATGGGAAACCCTCGAAAAAGGGCGGTATGTGGCGGGTTGGGGGCTGTCGGGTCAAGGCCGGACCCGGGCTTCATTTGTCGCAAACAGGGCCTAATCTGCGGCCCAGATCATCAGGGAATCAGCCATGCGTTTGCCCCGTTTCGCCTGCGCCGCCGTTGCTCTCACGCTTGCCGCCGCCGCACCGGCAGCCGCTGCCGACAAGCCGCACAACGTCCTCATCTTCGTGGCGGATGGCCTTCGGTATGTCAGTGTCACGCCACAATCGGCACCGACGATGTGGAAAGTGAAAACCGGGGGCGTCGATTTCATCAACAGCCATTCGGTCTATCCCACAATCACAACCGTGAACGCCTCGGCCATCGCGACCGGCCACTACATCGGCGACACGGGAAATTTCGGTAACGCGATCTATTCGGGATTTTCGTCGGCCGAAACCGGCAACGCGCCCATCGCGACGATGGAAAACGATCCAATGCTTGGTGAGTTGAACGAACATTTCGGCGGCAATTATCTGAACGAGACATCGCTGATTGCAGCAGCGCGGCAGGCTGGCTATGCCACGGCAGTTATGGGCAAAGTCGGGCCCACGTCTATCCAGGATGTGACGCAGCGCGATGGCACCGGCACCATCGTCATCGACGATGCCTTCAACACGCCCAAGGGCATCACCGTTTCGCCGGATGTTCTGGCCGCAATCAAAGCTGCGGGGCTCGCGGCCAACGCGCCAAAAACTAGCACGCCCAACGATGAGCAGCAGCAATATATGATCGCAGTCGCGACGAAGGTTGTTCTACCCCGCCTCGCCTCCTCCGGTCATCCCTTCGCAATGCTCTATTGGTCGCGTGATCCGGACGCGACGCAGCACAGCGCCAAAGATAGCATCGGCAAACTGACACCCGGCATTAACAGCCCCAGTGGCCGCGCCGGCATCAAGGATGCGGATGACACGCTGGCCGCATTGCTTGTGTCATTGAAAGCGCAGGGCCTCGACAAAACGACCGATGTGTTCGTCACCGCCGATCACGGTTTCTCGACCATCGACCGGCACAGCGGAACGAGCATGGCAGGCAAGATTAGCTATTCCGATGTGCCAGCTGGCGAAACACCACCGGGGTTTGTAGCGATCGACATTGCCGATGGACTCGGTTTGCCGCTGAGCGACCCACATCTGCACGCGCCGGTGGATTACAAAAACGGACATCACCCATCATTCGGAAACGGCTTCGTCGGCACCAATCACGATCACCCGGAGGTGATGGTGATCGACAATGGCGGTTCCGATCACATCTATCTGCCCGGCGCGAACGCGAAAGAGATGGCGGCGAAGATCGTCGATCTTCTTACAAAGGAAGATTACATCAGCGGCATCTTCGTGAACGATACGCTTGGCGATATCCCCGGTGCGTTGCCAATGAGCGCGGTCAATCTGCGCGGCACGGCGCTGACGCCGCAGCCTTCCATCGTCGTGAATTTCGCGTCCCACCCCATTGCGGGATGCAAGCCGCTTCTGATGTGCGCGGCCGAAGAAGCAGACACATCGCTCGAAACCGGCCAAGGCATGCACGGAACCTTCAGCCGTGCCGACACACGTAATTTCATGGCGGCGACCGGACCAGACTTCAAGGCGCATTTCGCCGATCCGGCGCCCATCAGCAATGCGGACATCAATCCGACGCTGGCCCACATCCTGGCATTGCACATAGTGGCCAAGGGAGGTCTCACCGGCCGGGTGGCAACCGAGGCGTTCAAAGCGGGCAAGAAGGTCACGGTGACGCGCGGCTGGCAGGTTTCGCAGCCAGCGGCGAACGGAATGAAGACCGTACTCGACTATCAGCAGGTTGGCGGCACGCGCTATTTCGACGCTGCGGGGTTCCCGGGCCGCACCGTTGGGCTAACGCGACACTGATTTTCCACCGGCTAACCGACAAATCCGCTATAGCCGGAGGATGCGGATTGTCACTACCACAGCGGATTTGAAGGCGCTCTGCGCCGACCTTGCGAGCGCGCCCTATATCGCGCTCGATACAGAGTTCATGCGCGACCAGACCTATTGGCCGAAGCTCTGCCTGATCCAGGTGGCGGCGCCCGGTCAGGCCGCGATCATCGACCCGCTCGCGGACGGCGTCGACCTTGCGCCGTTCTACGAATTGATCAAATCGCCGCATATTGTGAAAGTGCTGCATGCCTCGCGGCAGGACATCGAGATTTTCCAACAGCAGGGCGGCGTGATTCCAAATCCGCTGTTTGACAGCCAGGTCGCGGCTATGGTGTGTGGCTTCGGCGATGCTGCGTCCTACGAAACACTAGCGCGCCGCATTGCTGGCGTGGAAATCGACAAATCCTCGCGCTTTACCGATTGGAGCCGCCGCCCGCTAACCAACAAGCAGCTGGAATATGCGCTCGCCGACGTGACGCATCTCTGCACGATTTATGAAACGCTTGACGCCGAACTGAAACGCACGCATCGCGAATCCTGGGTGGCCGAGGAAATCGAAGCGCTGAAGAATTCCGAGCTATACGCACTCGATCCGGCAAATGCCTGGAAGCGTTTAAAGGCCCGCACCTCGAGCAAGCGGTTTATTGCGCAACTCGCCGCCATTGCGGCCTGGCGCGAGCGCGAAGCGCAAACACGCGACATTCCACGCAACCGCGTGTTGAAAGACGAAGCGCTGCTGGAAATCGCTGCGCATCCGCCCGACAACGCAGAAGGGCTGGAACGCATTCGCGCGATCCCTAAAGGCTTTGCGTCGTCCCGCATGGGCAAGACGCTGATGGAAGCGATCGTTCATGGCCGCGACGCGCCACCGCCGGAAGGTATTGAACCGGAAAAGCCGCGTCGCAAACGCGAGCCCTCGCCGGCTGCTATCGATCTCCTGAAAACATTGCTTCGCCTGCGTGCCGAGGATGCGCGTGTTGCCCCGCGTCTGATCGCCAACGCGGACGACATCGAGTCCCTCGCCGCCTTCGAGGATGACGACGTTTCCGCGCTTCATGGCTGGCGTGCGGAAGTCTTTGGAAACGACGCCCTCGCGCTGCGCAAAGGCGAACTCGGCATCGCATTGTCGGGTGGCCGGGCCGTGGTGGTCAAACTAAAGGGCGAAGCGCAAAAGGCCTGATCAACTTGCCAGCGCGAGCGATCGACGCACTCGGCTTGTGGAGGCTCGCCCAACGAACTTAAAGACCGAACCGAACGATCTATAGACATTCCAGCCCATCCCACCGACAGGCTGGCACAGTGTTATAGGAGGCTTAAACGAAAGTAAGAAAGCTCGTCGAATTCCTGTGCCGGTTTGGGAATTTTCCGGACTCTAGTCACGAGGGTCTTCCGAACCGGTCGCCAGTTCCGACTCGTTCGGGTCATAGGGGTCCTCGTCGGGACCCAGTTCGTCGCTAGGATTCGGAATATCGAAGCCCGAGGGTGGCAGCGCTTCCAGGAAGCCCGCAGCTTTGAGTTCGTCCGTCCCGGGGAGATGGTTCACGCTCTCCAGACCGAACTGAATCAGAAAGGCCTCGGTTGTGCCGTACGTCACCGGGCGGCCGGGAGTGCGCTTGCGGCCACGAATTTTGACCCAGCCCACTTCCATCAAAGCGTCGACCGTGCCTTTCGAGAGCATGACGCCACGAATGTCCTCGATCTCGGCGCGGGTGACCGGCTGGTGGTAGGCGATAATGGCAAGCGTCTCGATGGCGGCACGCGACAACCGCTTCTGTTCGGGCTGTTCCTTGCGAAGCAGAAAACCCAGATCGGGCGCCGTGCGGAACTGCCATTTTTCCGCGACCCGGACGAGGGTTACGCCGCGTTTCTCATAGATGGCCTCAAGCTCTGCCAGCAGCGCTGGGACGTCCGCGCCATCGGGCAGCGATGTTGCCAGCGCTTTCGCATCCAGCGGCTCGCTGGCCGCGAACAACAGCGCCTCGGCCATGCGCAGATGCTCGGGGTTGAGCCCCGTCACCTCTCGCGGCGTCGCTGTCTCCTCACGGTCCGGCACGATTTCGATCTCTTTTTCCACTTTCACAAGGCGAATGACGCGATTCATGAGACGGCCTCCAATCCCGGGGGCACAGTGCGGTCTTTCACGAAGACCTCGTCAAAAGGCTTCAACTGCCGAATCTCGAGCTTGCCGTCACGAGCCAGTTCTAGGCAGGCAAGCAGCGTGCTCGCAAGCGCAGAACGCCGCCTTTGGCCGCCAGACCACTCAAATGGCAAAAGCTTGCTTAATCCGCTCCAGTCGACGATTCGGCCGAGCATCCTCTCCAGCCGCGCGCGAGCTTCCTCGATCAGCAAAACGGGCGAGCGCAGCGGGCTGTAGTCCTTGCCGCCCAGCTTCTTCACCCGCTGGGTCGCATAGGAGGTGAGCAGATCGTAGAGCGTATCCTTGTAAGTCCGCAGCTTGATGACATTGACCGGCTCAGGCGCACCGCGCGCAAAGACTTCGCGATCCAGCCGGTCGCGGGCCATCAATCGCGCCGCAGCCTCGCGCATCGCATTCAAGCGCTGCAGGCGCCAACGCAGCCGCGCCGCCATTTCGTCGGCCGTAGGCTCGCCCTCGACTGCCTGTATCTGCGGCAGGATCAACTTGGATTTGAGGTAGGCCAGCCACGCCGCCATCACCAGGTAGTCCGCTGCTAGTTCCAGATTAATCCGGCGCGCCTGTTCGATGAAGAGGAGGTATTGATCGGCGAGCATGAGGACTGAGATCTTCGCAAGATCGACCTTTTGGTCGCGCGCCAGCGAGAGGAGCAAATCAAGCGGTCCCTCGAAGCCGTCCACGGCGACGACCAGAGCTTCCTCCGGCGACGCCAGCGGCTCAATCGCTTCAAAATGATCTTCGATCTCGCTCAAACACTCGCTCCCAAAAGCTCGGCCAGATGGGCCTCGCCCGCTGCGGCATCAAATTCCTCCGGCTGCACCAGATGCGCAAGCGCGGCCTGCGCCCTTTTCAGGTGGATATCTTCCAGCGGCTTCACTTCGGCGGCAACCTCACGCATTTCGTCGAGACTTCCGTTGCAATGAAGCACCACATCACTCCCCGCAAAGAGCGACGCTTTGGCGCGGCTGGCCAAGGTTCCAGAGAGCGCCTTCATCGAAAGGTCGTCGGACATCAAGAGCCCATCGAAATCGATCTCGCCTCGAATCACATCGCGAATCAGTTTCGGGCTTGTGGTCGCCGGGCGCTGGGCGTCGATGGCCTCGTAAATCACATGCGCCGTCATCGCCAATGGACAATTGTTGAGGCTGCGAAAGGTGACGAAATCACTGGCGCTGAGTTCTTCTGCCGACGTCATCACGCGCGGCAACGCAAGATGACTGTCCACCGTCGCGCGGCCATGCCCCGGGATATGCTTCATTACCGGTAGCACCCCGCCCTCGATCATGCCTTCAATCACGGAGCGGGCAATGTCGATGATGACGGCCGGATCACGGCCATAGGCGCGGTCGCCGATGATGTCGTCCGCGCCATCCACCGGCACGTCAAGCACCGGCAGGCAATCCACATTGATGCCGAGTTCCGTCAGATCATGCGCGATCAGGCGTGAATTGAGGTAGGCAGCCTCGCGTGCTGTTTCCGGCGCGGTTGCGTGCAGTTCAGCGAAACGAAGACCAGCGGGACGCAGCTTCCATTGTGGCGGTTTCAGCCGGGCGACACGTCCGCCTTCCTGATCAATCAGAATGGGCGCGCGCGGATCGTTCACGGTGGCACGCAAATCGTCCACCAACCTTTTGACCTGCGCACGGTCCACAATGTTTCGCCCAAACAGAATGAAGCCCCAAGGCTGCACTTGGCGAAAGAAATCGCTTTCGTCCGGCGCGAGCGCGGTTGCGGCGCAACCGTAGATCGCGCGCGAGCGAGCAGCAGTCATTCTAGCATCCGCTATTTCGCAAGGAAGCAGTTGCCGCCGTCGGCCTTGAGCTTGTCGCAGAGAGCGCTTGCCACAGCCTTATCGCCGAACGATCCGATGCGCAGGCGATACCAGACGCCCTTGTCCCCGAGATCGGCTTTGCGGACATCTTCGGAATATCCGCCGGCAATCGGATGTTTCGCAGCATAGGATTTCCAAGCGGCATCGGCATCGGCCTGAGATTTATAGGCGCCGATTTGCAGCACATAGGCGCCCGACGGCGATGCAGCCGCAGGCTTGGGCGCCGCGACGGGCGGTGCGGCAGACAGCGGCGTTGGTGCGGCGGTGGCAACGGGCGATGGCGCTTCGATAGAAACAGAAGACGAGGCCACAGATTTTCTGTCGGGCTTCTCGGCCGACACAGTCGGCTTCAGTGCAGCAGGCGGTGGGCTGACGACAGTCGCTGCCGGCTTCGCGGCCGCCGTCACGATCTTTTCAGCTGGCGCAGTCGTGACGGGTTTGGGCGTGGCGGCCATTGGCGAAAACTGCTGCTTGGCCGTCACATCCGGCGGTGTTGCGGGCTTGATGGTCTTGGTCGGTGGTGGCGGCACGCTATCTGCGTCTTCGTCTGCGGGTGCCTGCTGCTGATAGATCTTCAAAGCGCTATGAGTCCCGGGGGCGTTGCTATCTGGAGCAGCTTCCTTGGTCGGGCCGGACGCCGCAACGATCAAGCGCGGCGCGTCCGAACGGCCGCGCTGCACGCCCTGGCTGTAAGCGAGCCAAACGACGCCGGCGAAAGCCGCTAGCACCAATAACGCAATCACGATCAGGAGCGGAAGGCGCGAGCCTTCTTCGTCCATGTCTTCGTTCTCGTCGAAGACGTGGATGTCGTCCGACGGCGGCTCATAGACGCCACGTTCGAAACTTGGCATGCGGCTCCCTCGGCGAATCTGGAACGCGTGAAATCTAGCACTCGAATGGGGCCGAATCACGAAGTTCGGGGACTAAAGTACGATTTTCTTTTGGAATATCCGGGCATGTTCCAATAGCGCAAATGGGTCGGTCATCCCCGCGATATAGTCGCGCACGACCGAGACGGTCCGTGCATCGCCGGGCCGTCCGCACGCCTTGGCCCAGTCGGGCGGCAATAGATCAGTTTTTTCGCTGAAAGCGCCGAAAAGCGCGGTCACAACGTCTTTCGCGGCGTTCATCGGTCCCATGACGCGTGGGTGGCGATACATGTGCGCGAAAAGAAACGCCTTGAGTTCCTTAACCTGTCCCGCCATCTCCTCTGAGAATGCGGCAAATTCGCGCCGGTGCGCTCGTACATCGGCGGCCGAACGGGGCGCAGCTTCCGTCATCCGCCGTTTTGTCTCCGAGACGAAATCGTCCACAAGCACACTCATCAGTCTGCGGACGATTTCCCCGACCAAGCGGCCCAGTTCCAAATCGCCATAACGTGCCGCGATCTCCACGACGAATGGACCGACGAGCGGCGCGTTTCGAAGGTCGTCTACCGTGAAGAGTTCGGCGCGCAATCCATCGTCGATATCGTGGTTCATATAGGCGATATCGTCGGCCAATGCCGCGACCTGCGCCTCCAGACCGGGCCAGGTCGCCAGATCGAGCGGCCATTTCGCGTTGAACGACGCGATCGGACCGGGCACCGGATTCTTTCCACCCGCAATTGGCCCATTGTGCTTCACCATACCTTCCAGGGTTTCCCAGGTGAGATTGAGCCCGTCGAATTCGGCGTAGCGGTGTTCGAGCTGCGTCACCAGCTTGAGCGCATGCGCGTTGTGGTCGAAGCCGCCGAAACCGGCCGTCGCCGCGTTCAGCGCCTCCTCGCCCGCGTGACCGAAGGGCGTGTGCCCAAGGTCATGTGCCAATCCCACGACTTCGGCGAGATCCTCGTCCAGCGCCAGCACCCGCGCCACGGAGCGCGCGATCTGGGCAACCTCCAAGGAATGGGTCAATCGCGTGCGGTAATGGTCGCCTTCGTGCTGAACGAAAACCTGCGTCTTGTGCTTCAGACGCCGGAACGCGGCGGAGTGGATGATCCGGTCGCGGTCGCGGCTGTAGCAGGTGCGGGTAGCGCTCTCGGCTTCTTCGAAAAACCGGCCGCGGCTGTCCGCCGGTTTGGTCGCAAAAGCGGCCAATTCCTTGGGCGGCTCGAATATCGGGGGCAGAAGCCTGCCAATTGGCATGATGGAAACCTTTTCTCCCCGGCTGGGGACGACTACATATAGGCTATGACCATCGAAACCGCCTCTCCTGTGACCGTTTCCGCCAAGGCGGCCCATCGCATCGCGGAAATCCTGAAAGCCGAGCCTGCGCCCTCCATGCTGCGCGTGGCCGTGACCGGCGGCGGCTGCTCGGGCTTCCAATATAATTTCACGCTGGACGATACCAAAATGGACGACGACCTTGTTATCGCGCGCGATGGTGCGACGGTGCTGGTCGATCCGATGTCACTCGATTTTCTGAAGGGCGCGGAGATCGACTTCGTGGACGATCTGATTGGCGCCGCATTCAAGATCAACAATCCCAACGCGACCTCATCCTGCGGCTGCGGCACCAGCTTTTCCGTCTGACATCCCGCGCATGAAAATCGCGACCTGGAACGTGAACTCGGTGAAGGCGCGACTGGATGCTGTCGTGGCATGGCTGAAGGAAGCTGTGCCGGATGTCGTGGCGTTACAGGAAATCAAAAGCACCGACGACACTTTTCCGGCGGCGGCCTTCGAGGAACTCGGATACAATTGCGCCGTACACGGACAAAAGACTTACAATGGCGTGGCCATCCTTTCCAAGCGTCCGATGGAGGATGTCACGCCGCGCCTGCCCGGCGGAGATAACGACGATCACGCCCGCTACATCGAAGCCATCGTTCCAGGCGATCACGGCATAGTCCGAATTGCCTCGATCTATGCCCCGAACGGCAATCCCATTGGAACTGAAAAATTCACCTACAAGCTCGGCTGGCTGGAACGGCTGCGCCTGCGCGCGAAGGATTTGCTGCCGCTCGAAGAGCCCGCCGCGCTGATGGGTGACTACAACGTCATTCCCATGCCGGACGATGTCTACAACCCGAAAGCCTGGGAACAGGACGCGCTCTATCAGCCGCAATCGCGCGCGGCGTTGCGGCGCGTCGAAAACCTTGGCTTTACCGACGCGATCCGCGCCTGCCACGCCGAACCACATCTCTATACCTTCTGGGATTACCAGGCCGGCTCGTGGCAGAAGGATCACGGCATCCGCATCGATCACATTCTACTCTCGCCGCAGGCGGCAGACCGTTTGAAGTCCGGCGGTATCGACAAGCATGTTCGCGGCCGGGAAAAACCATCGGATCATGTTCCGGTATGGTGCGAGTTGGCGATCTGAACGGCTAAACCGTCACGTCCTTGATATCGCGCTGCATGATGGTCTCGAGACTGGTCAAGTTCATGCCGTGCTTCAGATAATTGTGCGGTGTCAGATTTACCGCCTTGATCAGCGCACGGCGCACGCCACCCCCGCCGCCGAGATCGAAATCGACAATGTTGATGCAAGCTGTGTCCTGCTCGAACGAACTCATCGCCATCAGCCCTGCCCCGCAGGCCCAACTCAGAAGAACACGGTTGATGCCCTCATGCGCGACCACCAAGGCTGTGTGCCAATCCGCAGCGGCCAGGAGCTTTTCAATGGCTCGCACCGCACGTTCCTGCGCCGCCGCGAACACCTCGCCCCCTTCATGATTGGTGGCGCCCGGTTCGTGCGCGCGCGCAAAATAGGAATTCATCAGCGCGATCAGCTCTTCACGGTTCTTTGCCGGCGCTAGCTTGCCACCGCGCAATTCGACCAAGTCGGCGTCGACTTCGAGGACTGGGGCATTCTTGACGAGCGACAAAACAATTTCCGCTGTTTCATGTGTGCGCGGCAGACCCGAACACAAGGCGCGGTCGAAAGAAATATGCGAAAGCGCCTTGCCCGCCGCTTCCGCTTCGCTTCGGCCCCGCGCAGTCAGGGGAACCGAATGAATATCGCCCGTTTCGCGAACCTTGGGTGCGAAATAATCCACATGGCCGTGACGCATCAGATAGATGCGGCGGCGGCTGGCTGTTCCCGGAAGCGCGATCATCGCCTAAAGCGCACTCGCGAATGTCAACGCTTCGATGTCGGATTTCGAAAAACCCCAGGCCATCAGCGCACCGGAATTGTCCGCCGGTACAACTGGCCGAACGTCGGGTGACGTTCGGGAAAAACGCGGCGCGGGGGCCGGTTGCGTCACGCCGCCAATCTCCACGAAGGTTTTGCGCGCGACGTTGTGCGGATGCTTGGGTGCTTCAGCGAGCGATAGCACCGGCGCGTAACAGACATCGCTGCCGAGCATGATCGCATCCCATTCATCGCGCGTTTTGGTCTTGATGACGGCGCCAAGCTTGGCCTTGAGATCGGGCCACGCGCTGCGATCCATCTGCGCGCCAAATGCCGGATCGGTGATGCCGGTCTTTTCGAGCAGTTCCTTGTAGAACTGTGGTTCAATCGAACCGAGCGCCACGAACTTGCCGTCCTTGGTTTCGTAGGTATCGTAAAAGTGCGTGCCGGAATCCAGCATGTTCACGCCGCGCTTGTCCTGCCAGATGCCGGACGCCAGCATTCCGTAGAACATGGTCATCAGCGACGCAGCGCCATCCGTCATTGCGACATCGACCACCTGACCCATGCCTGAACGCTTCGCCTCGATGATCCCGCAGGCGACGCCGAAAGCAAGATAGAGAGCGCCACCGCCAAAATCACCGACGAGGTTGAGTGGCGGAACGGGCTTCTGCCCAGCATTTCCCATCGCATGCAACGCGCCCGAAAGCGCGATGTAGTTGATGTCGTGTCCAGCGGCATTGGCGAGAGGACCGGTCTGTCCCCAACCCGTCATACGGCCATAGACCAGCTTCGGATTGCGCTTCAGGCAGATGTCCGGGCCGAGACCAAGCCGTTCCATAACGCCGGGACGGAACCCTTCGATCAGCGCGTCCGCGTTTTCGATCAGCTTCAACGCAGCCTCGACCGCTTCCGGTTTCTTCAGATCGAACGCCACCGTGCGGCGGCCGCGCAGATAAATCTCCATCTGGGACGCCTGACGCCCACCCTTACGGTCGATGCGGATGACTTCGGCGCCCATATCCGCGAACAGCATCCCGGCGAATGGGCCGGGGCCGATTCCCGCGAATTCCACGATACGAATGCCTTCGAGCGGTCCCATAGTTGAGCCTCATCAAAATTGCGCCGTATTTCTCTCTTAGCTGGCCGCTCCTAGCGGGTAAACAGAGGTGTCGGCAATGCGTTTGGTGACGGCGTTCGTGGTGGTTTGCGGTGTTTTGCTCAGTGCCACCGGCGGCTCTGCCGCTGCGTCAAGCATGAAACGGATTTACAAAGTCGATAGCGTTGCCGCTTCGATCAATGGCGGCAAACTCACGATCATGGCGGCGGGCGCCGTCTCGACCGGGGGATGGGGTAAGGCGCGGCTGCGGCTGAAGCCGGGCCATAAGCCGGAAGCGAACACACTGGTTATCGAATTTCTTGCTGCGCCGCCGCCGCCGAGCGTGACTGTCATTCAGGCACTGGTTCCTGTTACCGCGACGCTGACGATGCATCTGCCGCCTTACGGTACGGAACAAATCGAAGTGGAAGCTGAAATGAACAGTTCGATTGTGCCAATTGCGACAAACTAAAGCGATTGCGCTTCATCAACCGTGAGCATCGCGCCGGTGATCGCCGCCGACGCATCGGATGCGAGCAGCAGCAACATGCCGTCCAAATCTTTCGCTTGCTGCAACCGGCGCTTCGGAAACGATTTGATCTGCGCCCGCCCTTTTTCGCTTTCAAACCACGCGCCGTTCAGCTCCGTCTCAATAAAGCCCGGACTGATCCCGTTCACGTTGATGTCGTGGCGAGCCCATTCGCACGCCATGCACTGCGCCATCATTGCGAGCGCCGCCTTGGAAATACAGTAAGGCGCAGAGCCCGACAGCACGCGGAACGCCGTGATGGACGCGATGTTGATGATCCGTCCTCCGTTCTTGCGCGCGATCATGCGCCTTCCTGTTTCCTGCGCCAGCAGGAAAGGGCCGCGCAGATTGGTGCTCATCACCGCATCGAAGTCCGCAATTGCCAGTTCGGCGGCGGGACCGTTGATCGACATGCCGGCATTGTTGACCAGAATGTCGATCGGGCCGAGCGCGGCTTCCGCAGCATCGAAGGCAGGTGGTATCTGCGCGGCGTCGGTGACGTCAAGCGGCACGACGGCGCAGCGACCACCGGTGGCCTCTATTCCCCGGCGCAGTTCCTCAAGCCGTTCGACACGTCTTCCCGAAACGGCGATAGCAGCTCCAGCGCTGGCAAGAACACGCGCAAAATGACGGCCCAAACCGCTCGTCGCACCCGTCACAAATGCAACTCGGCCCTTTAAATCAAATTCCATAAAGCTCACCACAAAAACCCCGGTTCAATCGTGGAAAGCGGCCGCTGGCGCGTCAAGCCGCACTTTGCAGCCGCGACGTGCTTGCGATAGCTTTGCGCCATGCAGATAGACATCGTTTCCGACACGGTTTGTCCCTGGTGCTTCATCGGCAAGCGCAGATTGGAACGCGCTTTGGCAATGCGCCCCGACGTCGCCTACGACATCCGCTGGCGCGCCTATCGCCTCGATCCCGCGGTTCCGCCTGGCGGCGTCGACCGCAAACAATACATGCAGGCAAAATTCGGAAAGAATCCGAATCGCCAGGCGATGGCCGATGCGCTGAAGGCTGCTGGCGATAGCGAGAACATCGCCTTTGCCTTCGACCGTATCGCAAGAACACCGAACACTCTCAATTCACACCGGCTGATCCGCTGGGCCGGTAGCGATGGCCTTCAGGACCAAATGGTCGAGCGGCTGTTCGAGGCCTATTTCGAAGATGGTCTCGATATCGGCAATAGCGATGTGCTGATCGAAATCGCAGCGGAAGTCGGTATGGATTCCGCGACGGTCGCGGATCTTCTCGAACAGGGCGCCGACCGCAAACTGATCGAAGACGAAGATGCGCTGGCGCACAAATTGGAAATCTCGGGTGTGCCGACCTACATCTTCGAGAACAAATATCTCGTGTCTGGGGCGCACGATCCCGAAGCGCTGGTTCAGGTCATCGACAAGGTCTTGGAGCAGCCGCAAGCCGAAGCGGGCTAACGCGGCGCAATTACCTGCATCGCTGAGAGCGGAACATCAATATTTTCTCGCGTGCTCTCCCAAGCGCGAAGCCGCTGCAACATCCGATTGCCGAAAGCGAGAAGCACCAGAGCGCTTCCCGTGATGTTGCCAAACAGACCCACGACCATCATCACGACGGGCAGAACCCAGACCGCCAGAATGAATTTGACGTCCGTCCGATCATTGTCAGCCCGCTCGCGCAACTGCGCCAATACGATCATCAGCGCGGGCATATCGTAGTTGAAGGCGTAGGGCGTGAAAACGAGCGAAGCCGTTAGCAGCAATGCCGTCGACAGCATGGGATCGCGCGGTTTCCAGAACGTCCACACGACCGCCGCGAGACTCAGCACCGAAGCGATGCCCTGCACGACCCATGCAACGGTGAGCGGCAATCCAAGCGAACGGACATTCATGAAGGGCGTTGGCATCGAATCCAGCATCAACCCGGTGCCATGCGTCATCACAAAATTTTGGATGGGAGCGGCCTGCGAAAAATAATCGGTCCATATTGCCGGGCCGAAGATGACGGAGGTAAGTACGACCATGAGGCCGGTCGTGAGCCCGAAATACGCAAGACAGCGCCAGCGACGCGTCAGCACCAAAACGACGGGAACAAGCAGTATCAACTGGGGCTTGACGGTCAGAAGGCCAAACAGAAGGCCGGACAGCGCCGGACGGCGGTCCCAGTTCGCGATGGCCGGTATTAGCAACGCTGCCGTGAAGAAACCATTTTGCCCCGTAATGATACCGATGAGAGCCATGGGCGAAAGAGCGAGAAACAAGATGCGGGACCAAGACAATTTTTCTCCGCGCCCGGTCCACACAAAAAGAAAAAGCCCACCGACGGCCCAAATCGCATAACCCCACAGATACGGAAAAAATCCGAACGGCCAGATCAGCAGCAGAATGTGCGGCGGATATGACCAATTGTGTTCGTCGAGCCGAGCAGAGAATGTCTGGCGCAAAACTTCGTTGTAATGCGCGAAATCGAAGAACACTGCGGGATGACCGTGGAGTGCGGCGCGCGCGCCCATCCACGTGCTCACGAAATCGCGGCCCACCAGATAGCCGAAGGCATCGAACGGCAATTTCGACGTTGCGAAATATGCGATTTCCACCAACGCGAAAAAGATCGCCGAGCCAATGACGAACCGTATATAGAGCGGATCGCATGCGGAGCCATTGCGAGAGACTTCCGCGACAGCAGGTTCAAATCCGGTATCCACGGTCAGCCTAGGCGGCGGCCGCTACGACGCGGTTGCGGCCTTCGCGTTTGGCGCGATACAGCGCCTGGTCTGCACGGTGCAAAAGGCCGTCGGCCGTGTCGCCATCGCGTAGCGAGGCCGCTATGCCGATGCTGATCGTGACATTCAGCTTGCCGGGATCGCGGCTGATGACAAACGCCGTTTCCTCGACACTCTTGCGCAGGCGTTCGGCAATCGTCATCGCGAAGGCAAAATCGGTGTCCGGCATGACGACAACGAATTCCTCGCCGCCATAGCGGCAAGCGAGATCGATGCCGCGCACATTGGCGGAAATCCGACCCGCGAAATCGCGCAGCACTTCATCGCCGATGTCGTGGCCATATGTGTCGTTGACCGACTTGAAATGATCGATATCCATGATCAGGAACGCGAGCGGCTTGCCCGATTTCTGCGCACCGGATACCAGATTATCGAGATGGCGGCTCATATAACGGCGATTGTGCAGACCGGTGAGCTGGTCGGTGATCGCCATCTCCAGGCTGAGCTGCACATTGTGGCGCAACCGGTCCGCATAGCGTTTCTTGCGAAGCTGGGTGCGCACACGCGCAATCAATTCGTTTTTGTCCACCGGACGCGTCAGATAGTCGTTCACGCCCATTTCCAGCGCCTGTGTCAGCTTGCGGCGGTCGCCGTCGCTGACCAGAACGAGGATCGGCACGTTGCGCCCTTCCGGCAGCGAGCGAAGCTGCGAGCAAAGCCGCAATCCGTCGAAACTGCGCAGGCCCAAACTCACGACGATCAGGTCAAAGTCGCCGCCGCGCGTCCGCACGACCGCTTCCTCGAACGAGTCGACGGATGAAATTTCATTGGCCGGGGCCAAAGCCGCGTTGAACCACGCAACCGATTCCGGCCTGTCCTCTACGATGAGAATGCGTCCGGTCGGCGAGGCATCAATCAGGGTCTGTGCCGGGTCGAGCAGGCCCATATTCTGGCCCGTCGTCTCGCGCATGCGAAGCTCGTCGGTCATCAACTTCAGGCGCACCAGGCTGCGCACGCGGGCAAAGAGCGCCGCGTCGTCCACCGGCTTGGTCAGAAAATCGTCCGCACCCGCATCAAGGCCCGCGACGCGGTCGCTCGGCTGATCGAGGGCGGTCACCATCACAACGGGCACATGCGCCGTCTTCGGATTGCTTTTGATGCGGCGCGCGACTTCGAAACCGTCCATGCCAGGCATCATCACATCAAGCAGCACGATGTCCGGCTGACACTCTTCGATCTTTTCCAGCGCCTCGAGTCCGTTGAACGCGGAGACGACTTCGAAATACTCAGCCGAAAGCTTCGCCTCCAGCAATTTCACATTCGAGAGAATATCATCGACGACGAGAACGCGCGCTGTCATGACAGCCCATCAACCGATGAAGCGACGAACGGTTTCCAAGAAGCTCACAACCGAGATCGGCTTGGAGATGTAAGCCTCGCAACCGCCCTGCCGGATGACTTCCTCATCACCCTTCATGGCGAAAGCCGTGACGGCGACAACCGGAATGGATTTCAGCGCATCGTCTTCCTTCAGCCACTTGGTCACTTCAAGACCCGAGACTTCCGGCAATTGAATATCCATCAGGATGAGATCGGGGCGATGCTCGCGCGCGATGTCGAGCGCTTCCATCCCATCCTTGGTCTGCAGGATGTTGTAGCCGTGCGCGTCGAGCAGGTCGTGGAAGAGCTTCATGTTAAGCTCATTGTCCTCGACAATCAGGACGGTTTTGGTTGTCGCATCCATCACTTGACTCTCCGCAGGCCCCGCCCGCCCAATCGGCGGTCCTGCACTGGATCATTGCTGATGTAATCCGGCACCGGGCTTTGGCTAGTATTAGGTTGGATGTCTTAACGCTCCCTTGACGCTGCACTCGGTTGTGATTGCTTTCTTCCGCCTTTCAGTGCCCTTGATTTTAAAGGGCTTTCGGCCAGCAACCGCGTTGGCGCCGCCTCGGACCCTGGGTGAACACCTTAAGAGCCGGAGATTGAGCCTTGGCCTTCGCCAGAAGGATATGGCCATACGATTCGAGGTTTCTGAGGTGACAGTCTTTCTTTGGGAACACGACCAGAGCACTCCAGAGCCCCGCTTCTATCCCTCAATATTCCTGTTCCTTGGGTACGATCCGTTTCCCCAAACAGAGACCCTCGGCGGTCGAATCAGACGACACCGACTCCGCCTCGGGTTACTCCAACGCGAAGCCGCAAAGATTATCGGTTGTCCGTCGTCAAAACATTTGGGACAGCAGTGGGCGTGATTTAGCGGAGCGTTGACCTCATCTGGTTGGTTGATACTAAGCGGCGATGTTTTGGTGAAGCAAGCGTCTTTGGGCGATGGTCTTTCGT
>Ga0209483_1000191_pt1 | contig 57243 bp, 46 predicted proteins | sample NGEPerA_FD_184508 | JGI IMG/M metagenome (GOLD analysis project Ga0209483, IMG submission 184508) | Arctic peat soil microbial communities from the Barrow Environmental Observatory site, Barrow, Alaska, USA - NGEE PermafrostL2-A... | ecosystem: Environmental > Terrestrial > Soil > Wetlands >... | reverse complement strand
TGCCCCCGTTCCGTAATCTGCTTGATTGCGTCCAGTCTAAAGTCTTCAGTGAAATTGCCTTTGTCCATGATCGTCTCCTTGCCTCATTTTAAAGGGGCAAAGTGTCTACAAATCTAGGGGCTATTCAGCTGAACAGTTCAAACAATTCTCGTGTTGAACTCACGTTCACTTCTTTGATGTCATAAATAAAAAGACCAGAGGTGATCGGGCCATTGGCCATCACGAAGTTATTGGCCGCAGCTGTGCCGTTGACCGTGGCGAACACTGTGCCGGTGTTCAAAGCGCCAAGGCTTGCATTGGTGTTGACAATTGCAACCTTTGTCGTGCCCGTCACATTACCGTTGACGGTGAGTGTATCAGACTTGGAGCCATTGCCACCGAGGAAGGCATCAATTTTCAGTGTGCCGCCGCCCGCAAAATTGCCATTGATGGTGAGCGTGTTGGCAGGCGTTGCGCCATTGCCTGCCGTTTGGGTGGAAAGGCTTAACAAGCCGCTGTTGGTGAAAGTGCCCGCATTGTTGAAGGTTGTGGTGCTGGTGCCCGTTCCAACGGCTGCATTAATCACGCCCATATTATTCACTGTGCCAAGCACAGAGCCGGCGGACGGTGTTGAGGCGAAATCACTTGTGCCTGTCGTAATCCACGCTCCAGCATTGGTGAGAGTATTACCGGTGGTATTGGCACCCAGTGTCAGCGTGCCGATGATATTGCCCGTTACAAGATTGCTCACAGTGACGGGGCCGCCCACAGTTTGGATGGCGTGGCCGTTAACATTGTAAGATCCTGCCATCCCACTGGCAACGATGCCGCCGGTGGTGATGGTGGTGGTTGAACCCGCACCATAATTTCTAGCAAAAATGCCAAAGGTGCTGCCCGTGACATTGCTGCTGGAACCTGTGGTGATGTTCAAGGCACCCGTGCCGTTAGGATTATTGTTGCTTGCAAGGATGCCAAAGACTGACGTGCCAGTCACTGTGCCATAAGCGGTGATGGTGGTTGAACCCGTACCATAATTTCTAGCCACAATGCCAAAGCTGCCCGTAACAGTGCTGCTGGAACCTGTGGTGATGTTCACGGCACCAGCGCTTAAGGCGTTGATGCCATCGCTATTTGTTCCCGTCACAGTGCCATAGGCTTTGATGGTGGTGTCGCCTGTGCCAAGATTGGTAGCTGAGATACCTGTGCCGCCAGAGATTGTGCTGCCTGCCGCGGAGGTTATATTGAGGTCGGTGCCTTGGGGGCCAACGTAGCCCGCAACACCAAAACCACTGGCACCGCTTTCAGCCCTGCCATTCACCGTGATAGAGGCAGAGCCTGCGTGTTGCTGTTTAACATAAATGCCCTTACCGCCACCATAAGCGCTGCTATATTTGCCCAAAGTGACAGCAAGATCGCCTGTGCCTGTGGTAGAGTTAGTTGCGTAAATGCCTATTCCCGAGGCTGCTGTAGTGCTGAATATTGCATGAGTGTTGTCACCATCCACGAAGGTGATACCGCCCGCGCCACCATTTAAATAAAGGGCGTTGCCTGTCGTCGTCGTGATGCTCAGTGATGCTTGGGTGGTGCCCGTATAATTCGGATCATAAACACCCTGTGTTGTTGTGTATGTTCCGGTGCAGATAAAGTTACCAACTGGGATGTTAGTGCAAGCAGGTGTTGCAAAAGCCGAACTTGTATCAAAAACAATCAGGCCAGCGGCCAAAAGTGCAGTGCCCAGCAAAAGCTGATGTCGGAATGTTTTTGAACTCACGATATGCCCGCCCCTTAAAAATCATGCGCCCAGCGATTAACCTGCGTCATATTCACTCAATCTTAACTTAGCCGTCATGGCAACCAAATATCAAGGCTCACAGGGTAATACCCCCAAAAATGAATTGGGTATTATCAGAGCGTGGCAAAACTCCAACGTATCGAATTTTTGACATAAATTCACGAAGTTAGTGAATTTGATAACCTCGTTACGGTGGGCTAACTATCATTTACGAGAGTTATTCTCAATAACACAATTCAACGATAGTGATGTTCGCAGGCGGAAGCCAGAGTGATTCCTCCACGTTACAATTTGGCTTTCAAATCTACAGGACGATTGAGATAGCGTAATTAATCACACCTGCTCCCATTGCCCTTGGCCTCAAACATTGAGTAAGGGAACCTTAACAAAAAAAACAGGACTTTTTGAAAATGGATCAGAGCACCGATACGCCTGCGCTTGAACCTGTCGCCGCTGCGGCAACACCTGCTGCACCAACGCCAGCGCCGCAACAAGTGGTTTATTCGTGTTCTCCCGGCCTCGGTGTTTTCTTGCTTCAGTTGAAATGTTCGATTGCGATTTCATCATACCAATCCGGCAAGTTCTACCTCGTAGGCGGCAAGCCAGATGGCGGGCTTGGCATTTACGAACGCTTCTTCCGCAAAGCTATGGGAATTTATACTGCACCCAATAAATTGATCTTGGCCACGCTGTTTCAGATTATTCGCTTTGAGAACGCCCTTAAAGGCGAGCAGATGATCAACCATACTTATGATGCCTGTTTCGTGCCGCGCACCACTCACGTGACGGGTGTGCTTGATGCCCATGATCTTGGGGTCAACAAAGAAGGTAAGATTATTTTTGTGAACACGCGTTTTAATTGCTTGGCTACTACGTCCAGTTCACAGAGCTTCACGCCGATTTGGAAGCCGCATTTTATTTCTAAGATCGTTGATGAAGATCGCTGCCACTTGAACGGTCTCGCAATGGAAAAAGGTCGTGCGCGTTATGTAACCGCCGTTTCAAAATCAGACACCATCGATGGCTGGCGTGATAGGCGTTCCGATGGCGGCATTGTCATTGACGTTGTGGATAATGAAATCATCTGCGAAGGCCTGTCGATGCCGCATTCACCGCGGCTGCACAATGGCAAGCTTTGGGTTTGCAATTCAGGCACCGGTGAATTGGGCTGGGTTGAACCAGCACCAAAAGGTGCGGGTAAATTCCATCCACTGTGCTTCTGCCCAGGCTTTGTACGCGGGCTTGGTTTTCATGATAAATATGCTTTCGTTGGCTTATCGCGCCCGCGCTATGAGCGCTTTGAAGGCTTAGCGCTTGATCAGAAATTAAAGGATGCGGATTCAGAAGCATGGACAGGTGTTCAGGTGATTGATCTCACCACCGGCAATGTTGTGCAATGGTTCCGTATGGATGGCCCAGTGGCGGAACTTTATGATGTGAATATTGTCGAAGGCTTCAACCAACCCATGTGCATCGGCTTTGAGAATGACGATATTTTGGCATTTATTACGCATGATGAATTGGTGAGCAAATGAGACTCTTTTTTATTGCGCTCGCAACCGCTGCTCTGATGACGTCTTCGGCGAGCGCATTCGCGGCGCAAGCAACGAATACCAATGTTGCCGCCAAAGAATCGCCTTGGACAATGTCATGCCAACCCGATGCAACGGATGGCAAAGTTAACTGTGCCGTCACCAAACAGTTGGCGACACAAGATGGCTCTTCGTTAATCGCTCAAATTTCGGTTTTTAAAAATGGCCCAGATTTGATGATGCGTGTCATAGCATCACATCAACTCAATATCGCCACGGGCCTTGGGCTTTTGATTGATGATAAGGATGCTGGCACAAAGCCATTCACAACATCGTTGCCCGCTGGCATTGTGGCGCTGTTTGTTTGAGATGATTCAATTTTACCGATTATCCGCCAGGGCCAAAGCTTGAAATTCACCGCCAAAACCCGCATGAACCAAGACCTGAACTTCACTTTGTCGCTTAACGGCTTTGCAGCCTCATTGGATAAGATGGCGAAGTGAAGGGCCAATGTCCGCTCTTGGCCTGTTTGAGACTTTTCGCCGATCAATTAAATCGACCGCTTCAGCTTCGAAAGCAGCCGAATGCGCCAAACAACAATATAAGAATATAAACTATTTATAGAAATAAAAATGGTGCCCAGAGCCGGAATTGAACCAGCGACACGCGGATTTTCAATCCGCTGCTCTACCAACTGAGCTATCTGGGCACACTCACAAGTAAACGTACAAGCGAACTTGCGTGCGCGTCTATAGGTGACAATAAAGCGGCTGGCAACCCGCTTTTCAAACTCAAGAATCAGCTCCGGAATCAGGCTCGTTGTCAGCCCCATCTTGGTCATCAGCAGGGATGGCATAATGCCCTTTTAGCCAACGACCCAAATCCACCTCACGGCAGCGATTGCTGCAAAACGGATGATGCTTTGGATCAGAAGGCTTGGCACAAATCGGGCAGGGCTTGCGTTTGGTAGAAGTGACAATCTTAGCCATATCTTATTCAACCATGGCTCAAAGCCCAGCGGGTGGCGCATCCATCCAGCGCTTTTGCACGGGATATTTGGCACCCATCAGCAAATCCACAGTCTCGTTAAGAGGCAAGCCCACAACCCCGGAATAAGAGCCTGAGATATAGCGCACAAAAGCCTCAGCGCGGCCCTGAATGGCATAGCCACCGGCCTTGCCCATCCATTCTTCGCATTTGAGATAGCTTTCCAAATCTTCGCGCGAAAAGCGTTTGAAACGCACTTTGGTTTCAACACAGCGAATAGATTTGGAACCATCTGGCGCAATCAGGCAGATCGATGAATAAACCCAGTGCGCCCGGCCAGACAACAGCGTGAGGCAATCTTTGGCATCTTGATAGGTTTCGGCCTTGGGCAAAACTCGCCTGCCCAAGCCAACAACTGTATCAGCCGCCAGAACATAAACCTTGCCTGTTAAAGCGCGCACTTGCGGGGCGGCCTTGGCCTTCAAAGCTTTCGCTTCAGCCAACCGCAATGACAACCGGCGCGGCGATTCACGCCGCCCAGGCGTTTCATCCACATCGGCAGGGTTAAGAAGATCAGGGGTCAGGCCAACACGGTCAAGCAAAGCCATGCGGCGCGGTGAGGCGCTTGCCAGAACCAACCGGACTTTGGCCTCGCTCATTGGGCCTCACTCATAATTTATTTGAACCGGTAGTTGATGCGGCCCTTGGTCAAATCATAGGGCGTCATTTCAACCATCACACGGTCTCCGGCCAGAACGCGAATGCGGTTCTTGCGCATTTTGCCGGACGTGTGGGCAATGATCTCGTGTGAGTTACTTTCCAACTTCACGCGGAAGGTGGCATTGGGTAAAAGCTCGACAACCGAGCCTTCAAATTCCAGTAGTTCTTCTTTGGCCATTAAAATTCCTTGGGTGGCAGATGCGGCCTTTTGCGCCGGAACAAACACAAAATCAAGCAGCTAGACCATCTTGCCAAGCCCGATGAAAAGTATAGCGTGGGCGTATGGGACGTTTGACAACGCATGTTTTGGACACAGCAACGGGTAAACCGGCTGTCGGGTTAAAAATTGAAGTGTGGGGCGAAAAGCTACTTAAAACCATCCACACCAACGCCGATGGTAGGGCCGATGCGCCTTTGCTGGAGGGTGACGCGCTTAAGGCGGGCCAATATGAGCTCAGGTTTTTCGCTGGCGATTATTTGCGCGGGCTGGGTTTGAACTTAAAAGAGCCATTGTTCCTTGACATGATCCCGATCAGCTTTGGAGTAAGCGATGCCGGCCAGCACTATCATGTGCCGCTTTTGCTTTCACCTTTTGGTTATTCAACTTATCGGGGTTCTTAATGGCGCTTGAGTTTTTACGGCGTGGTAAAATTATGCGCGTTGAGCAGTTTTCGCCGGATACCATGTTGTTGGACTTCTTGCGCCTTACTGAGAAATCTCGCGGCACCAAAGAAGGCTGCAATGAAGGTGATTGTGGTGCCTGCACCGTGGTGTTGGGCGAGGCAATTGATGGGCGGATGAAATATCAGGCCGTGAATGCCTGCATTCTTTTCCTCGGCCAGATCCACGGCAAGGAACTCATCACGGTTGAGGATTTGGCCGAAGGTGGGAAGTTGCATCCGGTTCAGCAAGCGATGGTAGATCTTCACGCCTCGCAATGCGGCTTTTGCACGCCCGGCTTTGTGATGAGCCTGTTTGCGCTGGGCCATTCTTCTGGGCCTATCTCGCGCGATGATGTGGTGACGGCCATCGCCGGAAATCTGTGCCGCTGCACAGGTTATAGGCCGATCATTGATGCCGGTTTGAAAGCCTGTAATGGCTTGCGCGATAAATTCGGCGCGGATGAGCAGAAGGCTGTGGCAGCATTGCAATCCATCTCTCGAGACGATCTCATGGTTGGGGATGCGCAGAATTTCTTTGCAGCGCCTGCCTCAGCCACTGCATTGGCCCAGCTGGTAGCACAAAGACCTCAGGCCCGCGTGGTTTCCGGCGCAACCGATATTGGCCTGTGGGTAACCAAGCAATTCAGAACGCAAAAGCAAATTATCTACACTGGTCGTGCAACGGATTTTGTGGAGATCACAGAATCTGTGGATGCCTTACATATCGGTGCTGGAGCAACTTATTCCGCGGCCCTTGGCGCACTTACAAAACTTGCACCGGATTCAGGCTCAGTCATTGCTCGCATCGGCTCGGTGCAAGTGCGCAACTCTGGCACCATTGGTGGCAACATCGCCAATGGCTCGCCGATTGGTGATATGCCGCCAATGCTGATTGCGCTTGGCGGCGGGCTCACACTGCGTCACGGCGAAATCGAACGCCACATGGCGCTGGAAGATTTCTTTGTCGACTATGGTAAGCAAGACCGCAAAGCGGGTGAACTCGTTTGGGCGATTGATGTTCCTAAGCTGAAGCCTAATCAACATTTTAAAGCGTACAAAATATCTAAACGGTTTGATCAAGATATTTCCGCCGTGATGGGTGCATTTTTGTTCACACTGGAAAGCCAAACCATTACCCATGCCCGCATCGCCTTTGGCGGCATGGCCCCAACGCCCAAACGCGCTCTTAAAACTGAAGCCGCGTTGAAAGGCAAAAACCTGCAAGATGCTTTGCAAGTGACGCTGGATGATTATGCGCCGATCAGCGACATGCGCGCCTCGGCTGAATATCGCAGTGAAACGGCCCAAGCTCTGCTCACCAAAGCGCTGATGGAATTACAGGGCTTGGCCCAATCGAGGGTGCTGGCATGAGCAAGCATCACCATATTGGCAAAGCTATAGCGCATGATAGTGCGGCGCTGCATGTAACGGGTGCGGCACATTACATTGACGATCTGCCGGAAGTTGAAGGCACGCTGCATGTTGCCCCTGGCTATGCCAAGAACGGCGCTTGCGGCAAAATTCTGAAGCTGGATTTGGCAGCAGTTCGCGCCGCATCTGGCGTTGTAGCTGTCTTCACGGCACAAGATATTCCGCATCATAATGATTGCAGCCCGGTGGGTGCCAATGATGATCCTATTCTTGCCAAGGGCCGCATTGATTTTCACGGCCAAGTGATTTTTGCAGTGGTGGCGCAAAGCCACCAGCAAGCGCGCCAGGCCGCCAGTCTTGCTGTGATTGAGATTGAAATTGAAAAGCCGGTAGTCAACATCGCCCAATCGAAAACTGATTTATTGCCCCGCTATGCATTTACCAGCAAAGGCTTCAAGCGATCTTCACTGCCATACGAAGGCAATTTGACGATTGGCGGGCAGGAGCATTTTTATCTCGAGGGCCAAGTGGCCTATGCCATCCCGCAAGAAAAAGGCGGAATGTTTGTGCATTCCTCAACGCAACATCCAACTGAAATCCAACATTGTGTGGCTGCGATGCTGGGCGTGGACGATGCTATGATAACTTGCCAATGCCGCCGCATGGGTGGTGGCTTTGGTGGTAAAGAATCTCAAGCCGCACAATGGGCGGCACTAGCAGCATTGACCGCGCATAAAACCGGTCGCCCCGCCAAATGCCGTCTTGACCGCGACGATGATATGATGATGACGGGCAAACGCCATGACTTTGAAGTGTCTTACAAAGTGGCGCTGGACAAGGCGCTGCGCATCGCGGGTGTGGATGTGAATTTCTCAGCGCGTTGTGGTTATTCAGCCGATCTCTCCGCGCCGATTTGTGATCGCGCCATGTTTCATGCCGATAACGCCTATTATTACCCGAACTATCACATTGCCACCAAGCGACTGAAGACCAACACGGTTTCCAATACTGCGTTTCGTGGCTTTGGCGGCCCGCAAGGCATGATGTTCGCTGAAGCGATGATGGAAAGCCTCGCCATTCAAAATGGTGTGGATACTTTAGTTTTACGCAAGAAAAATCTTTACAGCAAAGCCCGTAACACCACGCCTTATGGCCAGAAGATAGATGAGCATGTGCTGGCTGAAATCATTACGACTTTAGAGAAAACCTCGGGCTACCAAAAACGCCGCAAAACCATCGCCAAGTTCAATGCAACCAGCCCTATTATCAAAAAAGGCTTGGCACTGACACCAGTGAAATTTGGCATTTCCTTCACCAACACCATGATGAACCAAGCTGGTGCTTTGGTTCACGTTTATGGCGATGGTTCGGTTCATCTCAACCATGGTGGCACAGAAATGGGGCAGGGCCTGTATGTCAAAGTGGCGCAAGTGGTGGCCGAAGTTTTCGGTATTGATGTGGCCCATGTTGCCATCACCGCCACACGCACCGACAAAGTTCCTAACACGTCGCCCACTGCGGCCTCATCCGGCGCTGATCTCAACGGCATGGCAGCGCGCAATGCCGCTCTTATCATCCGAACACGAATGGAAAAGCTGGCTGCCAAACTGCTGAAGGTCAAAACCTCTGCACTCACTTTCGCCAAGGGCAAGGTGACAGCGGGTAATAAATCCATCAGCTTTGCCGATCTGGCCAACGCCTGTAAAACTGAACGCGTTTCTCTTTCATCCACTGGTTTTTATGCCACTCCCGAAATTCATTGGGATCGCGCCACAGGCATCGGCCGGCCGTTCTTTTATTTTGCCAATGGCGCCGCCTGTTCCGAAGTTCTCGTAGATACACTTACCGGCGAAATGAAAGTCATCCGTGTTGATATTTTACATGATGTCGGAAAATCACTGAACCCGGCGATCGACATCGGCCAGATCGAAGGCGGTTTTGTGCAAGGCATGGGGTGGCTGACCACTGAGGAGTTGGTGTTTGATGAGCAAGGGCGGCTTCGCACCCATGCGCCATCGACTTACAAAATCCCATGCGCATCAGATGTGCCGGAAGATTTTCGCGTGGCACTATATGAAAGCAAGGGCAACAAGGCTGATACCATTTATCGCTCAAAGGCCGTGGGCGAGCCGCCTTTGATGCTGGCAATTTCCGTGTGGTGCGCTGTGATGAATGCCATTGCCAGTTTGCAACCTGGAAAAGTGCCCGCACTTCATGCGCCAGCAACCCCTGAAGCCATTATGAAAGCTGTGAAGGGAATGCGCATATGACGCTTGCAACCAAAGCGCGGGCCATTCTTGCTTCAGGCCAACCAGCAGTGCTGGTTACCGTTCAAAAGGCCGAAGGCTCCACGCCGCGCGACGAAGGTGCGGCCATGCTGGTCACCGCGCAGGGTTTTCACGGCACCATCGGCGGTGGCACATTGGAATGGTTGGCAATGGCAGAGGCGCAAAGCTTGCTAGGCAAGGCACCATCCATCCGCACACTGACCAAATCATTAGGGCCTGATCTGGGCCAATGTTGTGGCGGGCGCATGACCTTGCGCGTTGAAACGCTTACGCAGGCCAGTCTTGAAAACCTGCATGATGAAGAGCCACCAACACATTTAAATCTTTGGGGTGCGGGCCATGTGGGTCGCGCTTTGGTCATGGCACTGGCGCCACTGCCCTTCCAAACAACCTGGTGGGATGTGCGAGAAAATGCATTTCCATCAGTCACGCCGGAAAACACCATCTGCCGCTTGGGCAGCACGCGAGATATGGAACAAGGTTTGGTGTTGGTAATGACGCATAGCCATGCATTGGATTTTGAGGTGGTGGATTTCGCCTTGCGCCAACCCCACTTCGCCCAAGTTGGCCTGATCGGCAGTAACACCAAAGCCGTGCGTTTTAACAAGCGGCTGGTTGAAGCTGGGCACGGGCAAGATGCGCTTTCGCGCTTCACTTGCCCCATTGGCTCCAAGACCATAAGGTCAAAGCATCCTGCGGTTATTGCAGCATCGGTTGTTGTGCAGCTTTTGGAATGGCAAGACATGTTGAAAACCCAGCGATTGCCTATTCCGCTCAACCTTCTATCAGTTAAGGTCTGAACCATGCCGAAGCTTTTGTCAGCCCAACATATTGTCAAAATCTTTGGCAGTTTACGCGCCAATGATGATGTGTCACTGGATTTGCAAGAAGGCGAAATTCACGCGTTGCTCGGCGAAAATGGTGCGGGTAAATCCACTTTAGTCAAAATGATTTATGGCGCATTGCAGCCAACGTCTGGACAATTTCTGTGGCAGGGCAAGCCCGTTACGATAGCCAACCCCGCCGCTGCAAGGGCTTTAGGCATTGGCATGGTGTTTCAACACTTCTCATTATTTGAAGCGCTCACCGCCGCTGAAAACATAGCATTGGCCTTGCCAGGTGAGTTTGACGTGAACACTTTATCCGAACGCGTACGCAAGCTTTCGGCTGATTACGGCCTGCCCGTTGATCCGAGCTTATCAATCTCTGATCTTTCGGTCGGTCAGCGTCAGCGCGTTGAGATTATCCGCTGTCTGTTGCAAAATCCAAAGCTGCTGATTTTGGATGAGCCCACCAGTGTGCTCACCCCGCAAGAAGCTGAACAACTATTTGTCACGCTGCGCCGTTTGGCCAAAGAGGGCTGTGCGGTTTTATATATTTCGCACCGCCTTGAAGAAGTGCGCCAACTGTGCAGCGCCGCCACTGTTTTACGCCATGGCAAGGTTGTGGCCACTTGCGATCCGCGCAAGGAAACACCAGCCTCAATGGCCCGCATGATGGTAGGCAGTGACGTTGCAGCATTGCGCAACCATGGCAAACCGAAACTTGGGCCGCTGCGTCTGTCGCTTAATGGCCTTACGACATCGGCTGATGGCTTTGGCGTTGCGCTTAAGAATATCGGCCTTGGCGTTCATGCCGGTGAAGTGGTTGCCATCGCTGGCGTTGCGGGTAATGGTCAATCGGAATTATTTGAGGCTTTGAGTGGCGAGGAAGCGGCACCTCGCGCTGATATGGTGGTGATTGACACCGTGGCTTGCGGACTTGAATCCATCACCCAGCGGCGCAGGCGCGGTGCAGCCTTTGTACCGGAAGAGCGTTTAGGCCATGCGGCGGTGCCAAGCTTTGCCTTATCGGCCAACACTGTGCTTACGCGCCACGGCGTGGATGCAGATTTGGCGAAGCGCGGCATTGTGAATTCGTCATTGGCGTCTGGTATCGCTGGTAAAGTGATGAAGACCTTTGACGTGCGCGCCGGGAAGAAAGACCCTGAGGCGCGTTTGCTATCAGGCGGCAATTTACAAAAATTCACTGTTGGCCGTGAGCTGGAAAGAAGCCCCGGCGTTCTCGTGGTCAATCAGCCCACTTGGGGCGTGGATGCCGGTGCAGCAGCTACCATCCGCCAGGCGCTGATTGATTTGGCGCGTTCTGGCTCAGCCGTTGTGGTGATCAGCCAAGATCTAGATGAGATCTTTGAAATCGCTGACCGCATAGCGGTGATCTCGCGCGGCCAGCTTTCAAAGGCGGCACCAAAGGCAGAATGGAACCGCGAGAAAATCGGCCTTGCCATGGCTGGCGCGCATGAGGTGACTGATGCCGCTTAGACTGGAAAAACGTGCCGAACGATCTTCGACCATGGCTTTGGTTTCGCCGCTGATTGCCATTGCTCTCACACTGATTTTCGGGGCCGCAGTTTTTGCCTCACGCGGGGTCGACCCTTGGCACGGGCTCTATGTCTATTTCGTTGAACCTCTCACCGATGAATGGGCCCGGGAAAAACTGATTGTGAAGGCCACACCTTTGGTCTTGATGGGAGCGGGTCTGGCACTGGCCTACCGGGCCAATGTTTGGAATATCGGCGCGGCGGGGCAGTTGCAAATTGGAGCGTTATTTACTGGCTTGATCCCGGTTTATTTCAGCAACTGGCAAGACCCTTCTGTGATGCCCGCCATGCTGCTCATGGGTGTGGTTGGCGGCATGTTATGGGCACTCATCCCCGCCTATTTGAAGGTGCGCTTTAATGCCAATGAAATTCTCACTTCGCTGATGATGGTTTATATCGCTGATCTGGTGTTCGATTGGCTGGTGCGTGGGCCGATGCGTGACCCGAAAGGCTATAACTTTCCTAAGACGGTGAATTTTGTAGGTTGGCAGACTTTGCCACATTGGGGCGACATTCATCTCGGCGCACTCTTTGCATTAGTGGCCGCCCTTGGTTTGGGCTTCATGGCGTACCGCATGTTGAAAGGCTTTGAACTGCTTACTCTAGGTTCGGCACCACGTGCAGGCCGTTTTGCTGGCTTCTCAGCCCAAAGGGCTATTTATTTCTGTTTTGCACTGTCAGGTGGTTTGGCGGGCTTGGCGGGTGCAAGCGATGTGATGGGCGTTAGTCATCAATTGCAAACACCTTATTCCACTCCCTCTTATGGCTTTGTGGCAATCATCGTGGCCTTCCTTGGCAGGCTTAATCCGATTGGCGCAATTTTTTCTGGTCTACTTCTGGCGTTGACTTTTCTGGGCGGTGAAGCCGCACAAACATCACTGCATATCCCTGATAAAATCGCCAAGGTTTTTCAGGGCGTATTGCTATTCTTTGTGCTGGCGTGTGACACCTTGGTTTATTACCGCGTGAAGTGGGAGAGCCGTAAATAATGGAACAGCTGTGGGCCATCGCCATCACCATCATTGCGGCCTCCACACCTTTGCTGATTGCAGCCATTGGTGAGTTGGTGTCCGAGCGCTCTGGCGTTTTGAACTTGGGCGTCGAAGGCATGATGATTATGGGTGCTGTGGCAGGTTTTGGCGCCACCTATCTCACAGGCAGCTCGGCCGTTGGCATTTTTGCGTCGATGCTCGCAGGAGCTGGCATGGCCATGCTGTTTGGTTTCCTCACGCTCACTTTGCTGGCCAACCAAGTTGCAACAGGCCTTGCCATTACATTGTTGGGAATAGGATTGTCGGCCCTCATTGGCGAAAATTTTGTGGGCAAACAAATTGAACGTCTGCCAAATTTTCATGGCATCGACATCCTCATCATCTTTTCATTCATCCTCGTGGGGTTGGTGTCGTGGTTTCTGTTCCGCACCCGTTACGGCCTAATGGTGCGCGCGGTCGGTGATAGCCACACCTCAGCCCATTCCATGGGCTTTTCGGTGATTGGCCTGCGTTATGCCTGTGTGGCCTTTGGCGGGGCCTGTGCGGGCCTTGCAGGGGGCTACCTGTCAATTGCTGATACACCCCAGTGGGTAGAGAATATGACGGCAGGCCGTGGTTGGATTGCGCTGGCGCTGGTGGTGTTTGCCACTTGGCTGCCTAAAAGAGTGGTTTTGGGTGCCTATCTTTTTGGCACAATTTCCATTTTATCGTTTGTGGTGCAAACCATGGGCCTTAATGTGCCTCCACAGCTGCTTTCTTGCACGCCCTATCTTGTCACCATAGTGGCACTTGTGCTGATCTCTCGCAATAAGCGTGTCTTGCGCGCCAATACGCCAGCCTGCCTTGGACAAGCATTTGTGGCGGATCGCTAGTGTCTAAATGTAAAGATGAACAGGGAACTATATCATGAAAAAACTTCTCATTTCTGCTGCTTTGGCCGCAATGGCCCTTGGTGGCACACAAGCCCACGCGGCTGACAAGCTAAAAGCTTGCTGGGTTTATCTCGGCGCCATCGGCGACATGGGCTACACATTCCAGCACAATGAAGGTGTGAAGGAAGTTCAAAAAGAATTGGGCGACAAGGTTGAAACGGTTTACGTGGAAAACGTGACGGAAGCTGATGCCGCTGGCCCAATCGAACGCTTGGCGCGCGATGGTTGCAAAATTATTTTCACAACGTCATTCGGCTATATGGAGCCAACCCTTCAAGTGGCCGCCAAATATCCAAATGTGATGTTTGAGCATGCCACCGGTTATAAAACCGCCCCGAATGTTTCGACCTATAACGCCAAGTTCCATCAAGGCCGCTATGTGGAAGGCCAGATCGCCGCTAAAATGTCTAAGACTGGCGTTGCAGGCTATATCGTTTCCTTCCCAATCCCTGAAGTGGTGGCTGGCATCAACAGCTTCATGTTGGGTGCGCAAAGCGTGAACCCGAACTTCAAAATAAAGATCATCTGGGTCAACACCTGGTTTGATCCAGGTAAAGAAGGCGATGCAGCCAAAGTGTTGTTCAGCCAAGGCGCTGATATTATCGTTCAACACACTGACTCTGCTGCGGCCATTACTGTTGCCGAACAGCAAGGCAAACTGGGCTTTGGTCAATCATCTGATCAGATTAAGTTCGGCCCACATGCTCAGCTGACAGCTGATGTTGATAACTGGGGCCCATATTATGTGCGCCGCCTAAAGCAAATGTTGGATGGTACATACAAGCCCATGCAAAGCTGGGATGGTATGGCTGAAGGCACCGTGGCCATGGCGCCTTTCACCAATATGCCTGATGATGTGAAGGCGATGGCGCAGAAAACCGTTGATGATATCACGTCTGGCAAGCTCGATCCGTTCACTGGCCCGATCACCAAACAGGATGGCACCGTGGTTGGCGAAAAGGGCAAGCCCTTGGCAGATGGCGACATCCTTGGCATGAACTGGTATGTCAAAGGCATCGACGACAAGCTGCCACAGTAAGTCTGGAATTGCATAAAGCGCACCCTTCTCCCTCATCGGGAGAGGGGTGTCTCGAATGAAATAACATGTCCCACATAGATCCTTTTCTTCTCGATTGGCTCAATCTTCTGATCCGCTGGGGCCATGTCATTGCGGGCATCAGCTGGATTGGCACTTCGTTTTATTTTGTAGCCCTTGATCTCTCGCTGAGAAAAGATGTGCCTCTTCCTAAAGGGGTTGCGGGCGAGGCGTGGGAAGTTCATGGCGGCGGCTTTTATCACGTTCAAAAATATCTTTCGGCACCTGATAATCTTCCGCCCCATCTCATTTGGTTTAAATGGGAAGCCTATCTCACTTGGATTACTGGCATGTGTTTGCTGCTGGTGCAGTATTACCTGCAAGCAGAAACCTTTTTAATTGATCCGTCGATTTTGCCGCTTACCTCATGGCAGGCTGTTGGCATTTCTTTGGCTTCGTTAGCTGCAGGCTGGTTTATCTATGATGGGATTTGCCGCTCTCCAATTGGAAAGAATACTGGACTATTGGCGCTTTGTGTTTTCGCCCTCATTGTGGCGGCAGCTTACGGCTTCACTCATATCTTTTCAGGCCGTGGCGCTTTCATCCACATCGGCGCTTTCATCGGCACCATCATGGCGGCCAATGTGTTTGCCGTGATTGTTCCCAATCAAGCCAAGATCACGGCGTCGCTTCTGAAGGGTGAAGTGCCTGATCCGCGCTATGGGATAATTGGTAAGCAGCGCTCCACGCATAATACATATCTCACTTTGCCCGCCGTGCTCATGATGATTTCAAACCACTACGCCTTCATCACGGGCGCCCCAGCCGCTTGGGCTTTGGTGGGGTTGATCGTCTTGGGCGGCGGGCTCGCCCGTTGGTTCCTGCTGCGCCATGAAGTGGGTGATGATCTTGGTGAAATCGGCTGGGCAGTTCCGGTGATTGGCGCATTTTTGGCGGGTGCAATGATGCTGACTCAGCCGCAAATTAAAAATTACTCAGGGGTGAAAACCAGCGATGCCGAAGCTCTTGCAATCGTCACCACACGCTGCACGGCCTGCCATTCAGCAACACCAACCGATGATGTCATTAAGCAGGCACCCAAGGGCGTGATCTTCGCCTCGGTGGAAGATCTCAAACGTTATGCTGACCAGATTGAGGCCCAAGCCGTTCGTAATCAATCTATGCCTTTGGGTAACAAAACCCATATGACGCAGGATGAACGCGATAAATTAGGCACCTGGATTGCGGGGCTGAAATGAATCTCGCTGAAGCCAATGCCGCTGGAGCTTCAGCATTTGCTGACATCGCCGAGCATTCACCATGGGTGGCGGAAGTGGCATTCAAACACGCTCCCTTCAAAAACCGCGAAGACATGATCCGACATTTTGCTGCTGCTGTGATGGCGGCAAATCGCCCCGCACAGCTGAAATTGCTGAATGCTCATCCTGATCTTGCGACCCGTGCCAAGCTGACAGAAGATTCAACCAAAGAGCAAATGGGTGTAGGTCTCGATAGTTTGAGCGCTGCGGAATTTGCTCACTTTACTAAATTGAATGAAGCCTATAGGGCCAAGAACGGATTTCCATTTATCTTCGCCGTGAAGGGCGCAACCAAAAATCAAATTTTGGCGGGCTTCGAATCCCGAATTGAAAACAACACGGAAAATGAGTTTGAAACGGCGCTTGAACAGGTCAGCCTCATCATTCGTTTTCGCTTAGAAGAAAGAGTTGCCGCGTGACCCGGGTTTTAACCGGTCAAGTGGTGGCGTTTGGCGCAACGTCGCAAGACCTGACACATGAAGCCAAGGGCGCATTAGTTTTTGGCGATGATGGCTCCATCCTTTGGCGCGGCCCGCAATCGCTTTTGCCGCAGGCTTTTAACGCAAGCCCACGTGATGACTTTGGCAGCAAGCTTTTAATGGCCGGTTTTATAGATATTCATATTCATTTTCCACAATATCGAATGCTCGCCGCCCCCGCCAAAGATTTGCTGGAATGGCTGCAACGTTATACATTTCCCGAAGAAGCACGTTACGGTGATATTGACTACGCAACAGTGGCCGCCGAGGCTTTCCTAAAACGACTATTCTCAAATGGCACAACTTCAGCCATGGCTTTTTGCTCGTCGCACAAAACCTGTGCCGAAGTTTTGTTCGCTGCCGCCGCTAAACACAACGTGGCCTTGATCACCGGCAAAACCATGATGGACCGTGGTGCCATTGCCGCTGTGGAAGATAATGCTGAACAATCTGCCGCTGATACTTTGGCTTTGCACAACGCCTTCCACAACAAGGGCCGCTTGCGCCACGCAGTCAGCCCGCGCTTTGCTCTCACTTCAACCGAGAGGCAATTGCAACTCGCTGGAGAAGTGCTGCGCCAATGTCATGGTGCACTCATGCAAACGCATCTCAGCGAAAGCCATGCTGAGATTGAGCGCGTAAAATACCTCTTCCCTAACGAGCGCGATTACACCGCAGTGTATGAACGCTTTGGTTTGGTGACCGATCACAGCATTTTTGCACATGGCATTCATCTTTCACCATCTGAAGTTTCACGAATTTCCGCGGCTGGCGCATCCGTTGCCCATTGCCCCACGTCAAATAATTTTCTTGGCTCTGGCTTGATGTCGATGGCGCGCAATCGCCCGGTAATGATCGGCTTGGCCACTGATATTGGCGGTGGCACCAGCTATTCCATGCTGCAAACGATGGGCGAGACCTATAAGGTGCAAATGCTCAATGGCCTCAAACTGTCCGGTGCTGAACTGTTCCACATGGCAACACTGGGCAACGCCCGCATCTTGAAAATGAGTGAGCACATTGGCTCTTTGGATGTCGGCAAATTCGCCGATGTGATTGTACTTGATCCAGAAGCCACACAAGTTCTGGCCAGTCGCCACGAGCTTTCCAATTCCATTGAGGATGTGCTTTTTGCGCTGGCCTTGTTGGGTGACGATCGCGCCGTGGCCGCAACCTATGTGGCTGGATCACGGGTGCATTAATGTTGCGCATGCCCGAACCCGACCAATCGGTTTTAGCGCGGCGTGTCGAAATCGTAACTGCCATGCGCCGCATTGTGCCACACGCTTCGGTGATTGAAAGCCCCACACAAATGCGGCCCTATGAAAGTGATGGGCTCACCGCCTATAAACAATTGCCCATGCTTGTGGTGTTGCCCGAAACCACTGCGCAAGTCTCTGCCATTTTGGAATATGCTCAAGCGCACAATGTTAAGATCGTGCCGCGCGGTGCTGGCACATCGCTCTCGGGTGGGGCCTTGCCGCTGGAAGATGGCATTCTATTGGGGCTGGCGAAATTCAACCGCGTGTTGGACATTGATTTCACTAACCGTTGTGTCGTGGCGCAGCCCGGTGTCACCAATCTTGCCATCACCAAAGTGGTCGAACACAACGGCTTTTACTACGCACCCGATCCATCATCGCAGCTAGCTTGCACCATTGGTGGCAACGTCGCCGAAAATTCCGGCGGTGTGCATTGTTTAAAGTATGGCCTGACCACCAACAACATTTTAGGTATTGAAATGGTGCTGATGACAGGTGAAGTTTTGCGCTTGGGCGGGAAATTCTGTGAACAAGCAGGTTATGATTTATTGGCAGTAATGACCGGATCAGAAGGCTTGCTTGGCGTTGTCACAGAAGTCACCGTTCGTATCATCAAGAAAGCTGAAACAGCGCGCGCTGCACTGATCGGCTTTCCATCAAACGAATCCGCTGGTCAATGCGTGGCCGATATCATCTCTGCTGGCATCATCCCGGGCGGTATGGAAATGATGGATAAGCCCGCCATTCACGCGGCGGAGGCCTTTGTTCACGCAGGCTATCCGCTGAATGTGGAAGCGCTATTGATCGTTGAGTTGGATGGCCCACAAGTTGAGGTAGACCACTTTCTCGCACGCGTAGAAAAAATTGCCACCGCCAACAAATCAAAGACCCTACGTGTTTCAAATTCAGAAGCTGAGCGAACGCTGTTTTGGGCTGGGCGCAAAGCCGCGTTTCCCGCCGTGGGTCGTATCTCGCCAGATTATATATGCATGGACGGCACAATTCCACGCAAGAAACTGCCCGAGGTTTTGAAAGGCATGGCCAAGCTTTCCAAGAAACATCGCTTGGCCGTGGCCAATGTGTTTCACGCCGGGGATGGCAATTTGCATCCACTGATTTTGTTTGATGCAAATAAAGAAGGTGAACTGGCGCGGGCGGAAGAATTTGGCGCGGATATTTTACGCCTATGTGTAAAAGTGGGCGGTGTATTGACGGGTGAACATGGTGTGGGTGTTGAAAAGCGTGATCTGATGGACACAATGTTCAATCCTGTTGAAATGGAACAGCAGCTGCGCATTAAATGCGCCTTTGATCCGAAAAATCTGCTCAATCCCGGCAAGGTCTATCCCACGCTTCACGCCTGCGCTGAGCAAGGCCGCATGATGGTGCGTGGCGGCGCACTGCCGCATCCCGATTTGCCAAGGTTTTGATGAAACCGCGTGATTCAATGGATTTGGCTGAGGCCGTAAAGGCCGCAACGTCACCGTTCAATGTCATCGGGTTGGGCACAAAATTGAATCTAGGTAGGCCAGTTTCAGCGCCGCCGCTTGATCTTTCCAACTTCAAGGGCATTGTGGCCTATGAACCCGAAGAGCTGATCCTCGAATGTGGTGCGGCAACAAAATTGTCGGACGTTGAAAAGCTACTCTCCGCGCAGAATCAAATGTTGGCTTTTGAACCGCCAAATTATGCGAGCATTTTGAGTGCGAAACATGCAGGCTCAATCGGTGGCGCTTTGGCCTGCAATCTTGCTGGCCCACGGCGCTTAAAGGCGGGTGCCGCACGCGATCACATTTTGGGTTTTACGGGCGTGAATGGCCAAGGTGAAATCATTCGCGCTGGTGCGCGCGTGGTGAAAAACGTGACGGGTTATGATTTGCCACGCTTGATGGCCGGAAGTTACGGAACACTAATGACTTTTACGTCAGTGATTTTCAAAGTTCTTCCAAAGCCAGAAACTGAACAAACTTGTGTTCTGGCTGATCGCGATGTTTCACTTGCTGTCGCCCATATGGCGCAAGTCTTGGCCACGGGGGTGGAAGTTTCTTCTGCCGCCTATGTGCCAAAACATGGCACCTATTTGCGCATAGAAGGCATCAAGGCTTCAGTGAAAGCGCGCATTGATATGCTCCATGCGGAGATGAAGTTACGTGAGGTTTTGCCGGCAGTTAGGTCGCGCAAACTTTGGCAAGAGTTGCGTGATGTGCAGCCCCTGGCAGATCAAAACGAACAACAAATTTGGCGCATCGTTATGCCACCATCAGAAACAGCTGAATTTCTGGCCGCATTGCCTTTCGCACATGATTACTATTTGGATTGGGCTGGCGCGCTGACTTGGCTCGCCGCTAAGCCTGGCGCAGATGTGCGGCGCTATATGAAATCCGGTGTGGCCACTTTGTTTTGTGCAGATGAGGCGGCGCGCGCTAAGACTGATGTATTTCATCCACAAGCGCCGGAATTAGCAGCACTTTCAGTTCGGGTAAAAAATGCTTTTGATCCCCACCGTCTGTTCAACCCACACAAGATGTATCGGGAATTCTGATGCAAACAAATTTCACTGCCGCGCAACTGGCTGATCACAAAATTGCCGCTTCCAATGATGTGCTGCGAAAATGCGTGCACTGCGGTTTTTGCACTGCGACGTGCCCGACGTATGTTTTACTGGGTGATGAAAATGACAGCCCACGCGGCCGTATCTATTTGATGAAAGAAATGCTGGAGCAGGGCAAGCCTGCAACCGCCGATACAGTTAAGCATATTGATCGTTGCCTCAGTTGCCTTTCGTGTATGAGCACTTGCCCTTCTAGTGTGAACTATATGCATTTGGTGGATTATGCCCGCGTGCATATTGAAGAAACCTATCGGCGTCCGATGTTTGAACGGTTGTTGCGCAATATTTTGGCTTTCGTAATGCCGCGTCCTAGTTTGTTCCGCCTGTCGTTGATTGCGACGCGATTTGCCAAATTATTCACGCCCATTACCAGTGGTCGGCTGCGCGCTGCTTTGGATTTGGCACCAGCTCGCCTTCCGCGCCCGCTTGGCTTTGGTGGGCCCGGCGCCTATCCTGCAACGGGCGTTAAAAAGGCCCGCGTTGCTTTGCTCCAAGGCTGCGTACAAAGCGTGCTCGATCCAGAAATCAACGCAGCCACCATTCATTTGCTGAACCGGTTGGGTTACGAAGTTGTGGTCAGCGCGGGTGAGGCGTGTTGCGGTTCCCTCACTCATCACATGGGTAAAGAACATGATGCGCTATCTCGCGCTCGCCGTTCTATTGATCAGTGGATGGCTGAAAATGTTGACGCTGTTATTATCACGGCTTCTGGCTGTGGCACGACAATCAAAGACTATGGCTTTATGTTCCGGGGCGACAAAGACTATGCGGATAAAGCAATGGCCATCAGCGACAAGGCCAAAGACATAACAGAATTTTTAGCAGCACTAGATTTGCCACAGGGCGGGGGCAGTGGCCGCGTGGCCTATCATTCTGCCTGTTCAATGCAGCATGGCCAGCAGATCAAATCCGAACCACTCGAACTTTTGCGTCGCGCCGGATTTGAAGTGATGGAGCCTCATGACTCGCATCTCTGTTGTGGCTCAGCGGGCATCTACAACATCATGCAGCCAGAAATTTCAAACAAGCTGCGTGATAATAAGCTAGCTGCGATTGATGCGTTGTCGCCTGACATGATTTCCACTGGCAACATCGGCTGCATCACACAGCTTCAAAATAGCACACACGTTCCGATACTGCACACTGTTCAATTACTTGATTGGGCCTATGGTGGCGCAACGCCCGCTGGCCTATAGGGCTGACAGTTGGAGAACATCATGGACGTTACACTTATCACAGGCGCATCAAGTGGCCTTGGCGCAATTTTTGCGCGCAAACTTGCCGCCAAGAAAAACAATTTAGTTTTGGTTGCGCGCCGTGAGGATAGATTGGATAAGTTGGCAGCGGAATTGAACAAGGCCTATGGCATTTCTGTTTTCGTGGAAGTAGCAGATTTGTCGGCACCCACTGCCGTTGACAAATTGATGAAGCGGCTTGCCACCAAGAAATTGGAAGTCACCTGCCTCATCAACAATGCGGGGTTTGGTGGTCTTGGCGCTTTTGCAGCACAAGATGTGGTCCGTCAAACCGAGATGATAAATTTGAATTGCACAGCGCTCATGCAATTGTGCCATGCAGTTTTGCCCTCAATGAAGCTCCGCAAAAGCGGTAGCATTCTCAATGTGAGTTCAACTGCAGCTTTTCAAGCCGGGCCTAACATGGCAGTTTACTACGCATCGAAAGCCTTTGTTTTATCTTTCTCAGAAGCTTTGCACGAAGAGGTAAAACGCGATGGCATCAAGGTGTCATGCCTTTGCCCCGGCCCAACCAAAACTGAATTCTTTGATGCTGCCAGTGCCAGCAGCGTGAAACTTAAGCTCTTTGCAGGTGCAGCAGAAAAGGTCGTGGATGATGGGCTGGCTGCCCTGGCGCGCAACCAAGCATTCATTGTGTCTGGTGTAATGAACAAAATTTTCGTGCAAGCCGGGCGATTAAGCCCCCGCTTCTTAAGCCGCGCCATCACCAAGCGTTTGAACAAATCCTGATGGCAATAGACAAATTTGAAATCATGTTGGTCTGCACGCCGGGCCTAGAGAAGGTCCTGGCGGCTGAAGCAGCAGAACAGCGTTTCGCGCTCGCAGGCACGCGGCCGGGCGGCGTACTTCTCAATGGCACATGGAAAGATGTGTGGCGTGCCAATTTGAATTTGCGCGGCACAGGCGCGGTCTTGGCGCGCATCGGCACATTTCGGGTTTCACATTTGTCGGAGCTTGATAAGCGGGCGCGCAAGTTCCCGTGGAAAGATTTCATACTGCGCGGCACTTCTGTAAAAGTCACTGCGTCATGTCATGCCTCACGGGTCTATCATTCGGGCGCGGTAAAAGCACGAATCGAAAGTGCGCTGGCCGAAGAGGCCGGCATGGTAATCAGTGAAGATGCTTTGCTTGAAGTGATGGTCCGTATTGATAAAGAACAATGCACCATCAGCCTCAACACCTCAGGCACGGCCTTGCATAAACGTGGCTACAAAGAAGCCGTGGGCAAGGCTCCGATGCGTGAAACCATGGCAGCACTTTGCTTACGTCAATGTGGTTACAAGGGCGATGAGCCGGTGCTTGATCCGATGTGCGGTTCTGGCACTTTTATTATTGAAGCCGCAGAAATTGCCTCTGGTCTGGCACCCGGGCGCGACCGACAATTTGCATTTGAGCAATTAAATGGATTTGATCCAAAAGCTTGGGACGAATTAAGATCCGCGCCTAAAACCAACAAAGTAGATTTTTCCTTCTATGGCTTTGATCGCAACGCCGGAGCTGTGGTCGCCGCCAAAGCAAATGCAACGCGTGCAGGCGTTTCAGATATTGTGCAATTTCAGCAATCAGCCATCAGCAATTTGCAGCGACCAGCGGGCCCGCCCGGCCTTGTTATCGTTAACCCGCCCTATGGTGGCCGCATTGGCGATCCGAAAAAGCTGCGAGATTTATATAGTATTTTTGGCGGCCTGATGGTTGAGAGATTTTCTGGCTGGCGCGTTGGCGTGATCACCAACGAGGAGCCTCTGGCGCGCGCAACTAAACTGCCATTCAGCCAAGTTAGTGAGACTATTCTGCATGGCGGGCTGCGGATTAGAAATTATCAGACAAATGCTCTGAGTTGAAGTTTCGTAACCCGTTCCAGCGCCATCGCACTCACTCCGCCCCATTCCATCCGCCCCCTAACGCCACAATAAGCGACACTGTCGCAAGGTAGCGTTCCTGGCGAATGGTCAAGGCGTTTTCTCTGGCGGTTATGGCATTAGCTTCGGCTGTCACCACGGTGGTAAAATTTTGCGTACCCGCATCATATTCATTAATGGCAATATCAGCGGCCTGCGTGGCAAGCTTCACCGCATTGTCTTGTACCACCGCCTCTTGGCCCAAAATACGAAGCGATGACAGTTGGTCTTCCACTTGTTGGAATGCCGTCAACACAGTTTGGCGGTAACTGGCCACACTGGCATCATAAGAAGCGCGTGCTGCTGCCACTTGTGCATCAGTAAGCCCGCCATTGAACAACATTTGGCTCAACGATGCACCGATTGACCAGACTGGATTGAAGCTGAGTTGATTGCCGACGGATGAAACACCCAAAAGCCCAGAGAGCGAGATGTTGGGATAGTACGCAGCCATAGCAACTCCAATGAGCGCATTCTGCGCTTTCATATTACGCTCAGCTGCCACGATATCTGGTCTGCGTTCCAGCAAGGTTGATGGCACACTGAGTGGAACATGAGGCGCAATGCGTGCCAGCGGTGCATGGGCAATAGAGAATTCAGCGGGCGGCAGCCCGATCAAAACTGCGATGGCGTGTTCAGCCTGTTGACGGGCCACTTGCGAATTGATCTGTTGTGCCTGTGCTGAAAGCACCAGAGATTGTGCAGAAATGACATTGGCGCGTGCCGCTGTGCCGGCCTTATACTGGTTTTGTGCGATGGCGAGCGAGCGTTGATAATCTTTCACCACACTGCCTAAAAGATCATGCAGCGCATCGGCGGTGCGCAATTGGAAATAAGCCGTGGCCAAAGCCGATTGCATGGACAGCCGCGCAGCAGCCAATTGTGCCGCACTCATTTCAGCCGAAGCGTCTTTGCTTTCAATCTGACGGCGCACCTGGCCCCACAAATCCGGCACCCAAGATGCATTGCCATTGAGTGAAACTGTGCTCGACGTCGTGCTGCCTGCGCCGCCCAAGCCGGTGCCTGAATGCTCCGCCGTTCCCCCGAGCCCGAAGGTAGGGAATAATGATGCGCGCGATTCAGCAATCAACGCCAAGGCTTGGGCATAATTTGCTTCGTCGACTTTGAGCGTTTGGTTCCTGATTGAAACCTGTGGCTCAAGTGCGTTCAGCTCAACATCACCAAAAGACTGCCACCAATTTTGCTGGATGACGGTTTCTTGCGGTTCACCCAATTTCCAGCCATTTATCTCTTTGTAATGCGATGGAACCGGCGCTGCTGGCTTCAGATAGTCTGGGCCCATAGCTGTGCAGCCGCTAACCATCAGGCTGGCTGCAACCAATCCAATGCTATGTGCCATACGCCTGCTACGCATCACGCGGTTCCCCAATCATATCCTCCGGCAGCCCCAGATATAGCTTTCGCCATTTGCCGCGCAACCAAAGGCCGAAGCGATCAAGGTATAGATAAATAACCGGTGTTGTATAGAGGGTTAGAACTTGGCTCACCAACAATCCACCGACAATTGATATGCCCAAAGGGTGGCGAAGCTCAGAGCCTTCGCCGGTGCCATAAGCTAATGGCAACGCCCCCAACATGGCAGCAAATGTAGTCATCAATATTGGGCGAAAACGCAACAGACAGGCGGTCCTGATCGCCTCCATGGATGAAAGCCCGCCGCGTTCAGCCTGTAGGGCAAAATCAATCATCATAATGGCATTCTTTTTGACAATGCCAATGAGCAGAATAACTCCGATAAAAGCAATGACTGTGAATTCGGTGTTGAACAATTTCAACGCCAGCACCGCACCAACGCCTGCTGACGGTAAGGTGGATAATATTGTCAGCGGATGGATATAGCTTTCATACAAAACTCCAAGGACAATATAAATTGCAATGAGTGCGGCCAAAACCAGAAGCGGCAATTGCCCAATGGACTGTGCCGAACTTGCGGCCGTTCCCGCAAACGATCCCTTAATTGTAGAAGGCATCCCGATATCAAGCGTTGCTTCATCTATCGCCTGTTGTGCCTCACTCAATGAATGGCCGGGTGCCAAGTTGAACGAAATAGTGGAGGCGACAAATCCTCCTTGGTGATTGACAGAAAGCGGCGAGAGGCCCGGCCCGAAGCTCGCAACCGCACTCAACGGTACCATTTTCTCGGCGCTGGTCGAAACCGACGCGCCCGCGGAAGCGCTGGATTTTCCCGCTGCGGCAATAGAGTTGGTGGCCAAGTTGCGCACTGAATCAGCGGCAATGGTTGCGGCGGTTGACGTAGAAGAGGTTGATGTCGAAAAAGTTCCAGCCCTTGCATTGGTGCTTTGCGTGCCGGTGGGATTTGCACCCGAAGTTGAAACCCAAATGCCTCGCAGGCTCTCTGGGCTCTGCAAATATTGGGGGGCAAGTTCCATTATCACATGATATTGGTTAAGCGCATTGTAAATCACTGAAACTTGGCGCTGGCCAAACGCATCATACAAGGTGTTGTCGATGGCGCTGATGGTGAGGCCAAGACTTTTCACGGCATCACGGTCAATTTTAATATCTTGCTCATGGCCGTTTTGTTGTTGATCGGAATTTACATCCGTCAGCACAGTAGATTTTTGTAAGGCCGCCGTCAGCTTCGGCCCCCATGCATAAAGCGTTGAAGTATCATCGGCTTGCAGCGTGTATTGATAGGCCGCATTGCTGGGTCTGCCGCCAGAGCGCAAATCCGCGGCACCTTGCAAAAACAATCGGGCACCAGGGATCTGCGCCAATTTCGGGCGTAGCCTAGCATTCACACCATCGACTGAGATTTTGCGCACTGATAGCGGTTTGAGCGACACGAACACAAAACCTGAATTGGCTTGCCTGCCACCGGTAAAACCAACCACATGGTCAACCGCTGGATCGGCAGCGACAATGTCTTGCATCAGTTTCAGTTTTTGCTTCATCGCCTGAAACGAAATTCCTTGGTCTGCTTGAATGTTGCCAATCATCAATCCGTTATCTTGCGGCGGAAACAAGCTATAAGGGATGTGGGTGTAAAGATAATAATTTAAGCCGATTGTGGCAAAGAAAATAATCGCCACGGCAAATGAATGGCGCAGCGCCACATCAAGTGTTCGGGCGTAGAAATTTTGCACCGCGTTAAAACAACGCTCACTGAAATTATACAAAATGCCATGTTTGTGATCGCTGGGAATCGACAAAAGCCGCGAACACATCATCGGTGTGGTGGTGAGCGAAATGAACAGCGAGATCATCACGGCCATTGATAGCGTGACAGCAAATTCACGAAACAGACGCCCGATCAATCCGCCCATCAACAATATCGGCAAGAACACTGCAATGAGTGAAACACTCATTGAGATAACCGTGAAGCCCACTTCCTTGGCGCCAAGCATAGCGGCCTCAAGGCGAGTTTGGCCGGCTTCCAAATGACGCGATACGTTCTCGAGAACCACGATGGCGTCATCAACCACAAAGCCAGTGGAGATTGTTAACGCCATCAGTGAAAGATTATCGAGACTGAAGCCTAGCAAATACATCGCGGCGAACGTGCCAATGATTGATACTGGAACGGCAATGCTGGGAATTGCCGCAGCGCGAAAATTTCGTAAAAAAATGAAAACCACCAAGGTGACTAGCAACACTGAAATAATCAAAGTGGTTTCGGTGTCATGCAACGAAGTGCGAATGGTCTGAGACCTGTCCACTGCGATCGCTAGGGTGATATCTGCAGGCAGCGAGGCAGAGAGATAAGGCAATTGGTTTTTTACATCGTCTACCGCTTGGATGATATTGGCACCGGGTTGGCGGAAAAGCTGAACCAGAACCGCAGGAACGCCGTTGGACAGACCGGCATTGCGCAAGTCTTCAACGGAATCCACGACGTCGGCCACGTCAGTCAGCTTCACAGCAGCGTTGTTGCGATAAGCAATCACCAATTCGCGGTATTGTTCTGCGTGACTGGCTTGGTCATTGGTGTAAATTTGGAAATGAGTTGAATTATTCTCAATTGCGCCTTTGGGGCTATTGGCATTAGCAGAAGCCAGAGCGGCACGCACATCTTCAAGGCCAATGCCATATTTGAACAAAGCGTCAGGGTTTAATTCAACGCGCACTGCTGGCAGTGAACTTCCCGAAACGTCCACTTCGCCAATGCCGGAAAGCTGTGATAACCGTTGCTGCAAAATGTTTGAGGCCGCATCATACAACTGCCCTTGGGTGCGGGTGGGTGAAGTGAGTACGAGAATTAGAATCGGGCTATCTGACGGATTCACTTTATGATAGCTGGGGTTTGACTTTAGGCTCGCTGGCAAATCAGCTCGCGCCGCATTGATCGCTGCCTGCACATCGCGCGCGGCACCATCAATGCTGCGGTCCAGCCCAAATTGCAGCACAACGCGAGTTGAATTGGTCGAACTTGATGAGGTCATCTCCGTCACATCAGCGATCTGCCCGAGATGCCTTTCGAGCGGGCTGGCCACGCTGGAAGCCATGGTATCCGGATTTGCACCCGGCATGCTGGCCTGAACCGAGATGGTTGGAAAATCAATTTGCGGCAAGGGTGACACTGGTAATTTCTCAAAGGAAAACACGCCAGCGAGCACGATGCCAATCGTTATCAACGTGGTTGCCACGGCGCGCTTGATAAAAAGCGCCGAAATGCCATTGTCAAAAATGCTCATGGCACTTCCACAGATGAGACTGGCGAGGACGCCGCACCAAAACGTGCGCCCAACCGTTCAAACATCAGATAGATGACCGGTGTTGTGAACAAGGTCAAAACTTGGCTCACAGCCAAGCCCCCAACAATAGCCAAGCCCAAGGGGTGGCGGAGCTCTGATCCAACGCCAGTGCCCAGCATGAGCGGCAAGCCACCAAACATGGCGGCCATTGTCGTCATCAAAATAGGTCGCAGGCGTTGCAGGCACGCGCTATAAATCGCGTCACGCGGGCTCAAGCCTTGGTTGCGTTGCCCGTCAAGCGCAAAGTCAATCATCATAATGGCATTCTTTTTCACAATGCCGATCAGTAAAACAATGCCGATGATGCCGACGATATCCAGATCAGAGCCGGCCGCCATCAAGGCCAGAAGTGCGCCAATGCCGGCAGAGGGCAGGGTGGAGAGAATGGTGATTGGGTGGATGAAACTCTCGTAAAGAATGCCAAGCACGATATACATTGTGGCCACTGCTGCCAGCAGGAGATAAAGTTCATTGGCCAAAGATGTTTGAAACGCCGCTGCCGCACCTTGAAAATTGGTGAGAAAGCTTTGAGGGATTTGAATTTCAGTTTCTGCGGCACGTATCGCATCAACGGCTTGGCCCAGTGAAGCGCCTTGAGTCAAATTGAATGAAATGCTCGTGGCTGGAAATTGGCTGATATGAGAAATTTGCAATGGTGATTGTCGCACATCAACTGTGCTAATCGAAGACAGTGGAACTTGGCCAGTGGAAGAAGCTGATGATGGGAGATAGATCTTTCCCATCGCATCCACCGATTTTTTAAGTTCGGGCAACACATCTAAAATCACCCGGTATTGATTGGCTTGCGTAAAAATAGTTGAAACGATGCGTTGGCCAAATGCGTCATACAAAGCATTATCCACGGTTGCGGGCGTGATGCCAAAGCGAGCTGCCGTCGGGCGGTCAATCGTCATATAGGCGGCCAATCCATTTTGTTGCAAATCGCTGGCAACATCAGTGATTTCAGGAACCTGTTGCAGCTTGGTGAGAAGCTTTGCCGTCCAATCCTGCAACTGCAGTGGATCAGTATTTTGCAACGTGAATTGATATTGCGTGGGGCTGACGGTTGTATCAATCGACAAATCCTGCACCGGTTGCATGAACAATACGATGCCTGGCACTTGGGCTGTTGCGGATTGAATGCGCGTGATAATTTGGCTGGCGGTCAGCTTGCGCTCATTATGCGGCTTTAGATTGATCAGAAAACGCCCCGAATTCAAAGTAACATTGGCACCATCAACACCGATGAAAGATGACAGGCTGGCCACATCAGGGTCACTCAAAACCACTTCTGCCAAAGCCTCCTGGTGCTGGGCCATCGCTGCAAAGGATGTGGACTGGGTAGATTGGGTAATGCCCTGAATAATACCGGTATCTTGCACCGGGAAAAAACCCTTTGGGATGTAAACATAGAGATAAGCAGTGAGTGCAAATGTGCCCAGTGCCACCAAAAGTGTCACGAATTGGAAATCTAACACCACATTTAACATGCGGCCATAGTTGCGCGCCAGAAACACAAAGAAAGTTCCGCCAACAACATGTTGTTCTGACTCATGACCAGCACTTTGTGCCATAGGATTGGCAGCGGGTTTCAGCAAGATGGAACATAGCATTGGCACAAGTGTGAGAGACACGATGGCCGAGATCACAATGGTCACCGCCAAAGTAATTGCAAATTCGTGGAACAATCGGCCTACAACATCGCCCATGAAGAGCAGCGGTATCAACACCGCAATCAGCGAGATGGTGAGAGAAATAATGGTGAAGCCAATTTGCTCAGAGCCCTTAATGGCGGCTTTGAGTGGCGAGTAACCCATTTCGAGATACCGCGATATGTTTTCGATCATCACAATTGCATCATCAACCACAAAACCTGTGGCGATTGTCAGTGCCATGAGAGACAAATTGTCGAGACTGAAATTGAGCTCATACATCACCGCCAAAGTGCCAATCAGCGACAGCGGCACAGAAAGACTGGGGATGACAGTTGCAGGAATGTTGCGCAGGAATAAGAAGATCACCAGCACCACAAGTGCCACTGCCAGGGTCAATTCAAATTCCACATCTTGAACCGAGGCGCGGATAGTGACGGTGCGGTCAGTCAGCGGTGTAACCGTCACATCAGCCGGCAAATTTGTAGTGAGTGAGGGCAGCAGCTTTTTGATGCTGTCAACCACCTGAATGACATTGGCCCCAGGTTGGCGTTGGATGTTGATAATGATGGCCGGATCGCGGTTCATCCATGCGGCGAGTTTGTCATTCTCTGGCCCGCGCTCCACCGTCGCCACGTCTGACAAGCGCACAGCCGCACCATTGCGATAGGCGATGATAGACGTGACATAGTCATTCGGGTCACGTATCTGGTCATTGGCGTTGATCGAGGCAGATTGCGATGGCCCATCAAAATTGCCTTTGGGCGTGTTGACGTTTAGGCTTCCGATAGTGGTGCGCAAATCATCGAGATTTAGGCCGTAAGCTGCAAGCTTGTTAGGATCGGCATGAATGCGAATGGAGGGGCGTTGGCCACCTGAAATGGAAACGAGGCCCACGCCTGGAACTTGCGACAGCTTCTGTACGAGACGATTGTCAACAAGGTCTTCAACATCAATCAGTTTGGTGAGCTTTGCAGTCACACCAAGCGTGAGAATTGGCGCATCAGCAGGGTTCACCTTAGCGTAAATCGGAGGTGCAGGAAGATCACTTGGCAACAAATTTCCAGCCGCATTGATCGCGGCCTGCACTTCTTGCTCAGCCACATCAATATCGATATCCAGCCCAAAGCGCAGTGTGACAACTGACGCACCAGCGGAACTTTGCGATGACATTTCCGCTAAGCTGGGCATTTGTCCAAACTGCCGCTCCAGTGGTGCGGTGACGGAGGATGTCATCACTTCGGGGCTGGCACCAGGGTAAAAAGTTTGAACCTGAATAGTGGGATAATCCACCTCAGGTAGAGCCGAGAGCGGCAGAAATCGGTAAGCCACAACGCCAACCATGACGATGGCGACCATCAAAAGCGATGTCATCACCGGCCGGTCTATGAAAAGACGTGACGGGTTCACGGCGCTGCCGCGCCATCGGCGGGTTTGTGCGAACCGTCGCCCTTGTGCGTGCGCTTCTTGGGGGGCGCGTTGGGATCGACGGGAGCATTTGCTGTGCCGTCAGCGGGTGCTCCGGCGGGTTTTGCTTGCGCATCTGGTGTTGCCGCAATGGTTGGTGCGTTACCCGTTGGCGTTTTAGGCGCAGTCGCTGCAACTGGTGTATCGCGTGCAATTACTTTTGCGCCCTCTTTCAATCGGTCAACACCGTCCACCACCACGCGTTCGCCCACTTTGAGGCCACTCGCAATCAATGTGCTTTCGCCGTTCACCGTTCCGGTTTTTACTGCACGCACACTGACAGTCTGGTCATCATTGATGACATAAACAAAGCTGCCATCAATCCCCAGTTGGATGGCAGAGTTAGGCGCCACAGTTGCGCCGACGACCGTGTCCACCAACATGCTGATATTGACAAATTGTTGCGGAAAAAGCGCATCGTCCTTGTTGTCGAAGAGGGCACGAAGTTTGACGGTCCCCGTTGTTGAATCAATTTGGGCATCAACTGCGCTCAATACGCCTGTTGCAATTTTGTCGATATTGTCGCGGTCAAAGGCAGTGACGGGCAGGCTGGCTCCCGAATTCATCCGCGCCAATACCCGTGACAGGCTATCTTCTGGGATTGAAAACACCACGCTGATTGGCTGCATTTGGTTGATCAAGACAATGCTAGTACTGCCCGCTTGGACATTATTGCCCTCATCAATTTGCTTCAGGCCAGCGCGGCCATCGATACTGGAGGTGATGCGGCAATTATCAATGTTCAGCTGTGCCGCATTGATCAAAGCTTGGTCCGAACCCATAGCGGCGGCATATTGTTTGACGAGGAATTTCTGGTCTTCTACTTGTTGGCCAGCAATTGAATCCTGCTTGATCAAGGTCTGATAGCGTGTGAGGTCAGCAGTGGCCTGATTTTCGAGCGCCGTATCTTTGTCGAGCTGCGATTGTGCTTGGGCCAAGGTAGCGCGGTATGGCCGATCATCAATCTGGGCAAGAAAATCACCCTTCTTCACCATCTGGCCTTCAGTAAAACCAAGCTTCTGCAGCTGGCCTGAAACTTGGGCTTGCACATTGAGTGAGACCAACGGTGTAACGCCACCCAAGGCGTTGACTGTTATCGGGACGTCAGCGGCGACAATTTCAGCACTGCGCACGGTTTGAGGGCCGTTGCCACCTGCACCAAAGCTACCGGGTCTGCCGCCAGTAGTTGATGCAGTGGATGTTGCGGTAGTTTGTGCCACCGTTTGCGAATGATTATGCCAATATTGCCAACCGAAATAGCCACCAACAGCCAAGACCAAAACAAATATCCATTTTGTCAAAGCGCCACGCCCCCCTGACGAAGGTGGCTTTTGCGATGTTTGTGGGGGCTGTTTTTGTGGCGGAGTGTCGTTCATTCTGGTTCCTGATTAACCCATGCTTTACTGCAATTAAATCAGGCCGGATACTACACCAAATTCAATCGTCAGATGTGCGAAATTTATGTAACCTTGGAATCGCCTGCGCGACACACCTAAATGTCGAAAGCCTCGATCTGCGAAAAGGCACTGCGCAACGCCTTTGACCATTCAGTTGAAAGCATTTTGAAATAAGGATCGTCCGGCCCAATCCGCTTGGTGTGTTCAAATTTCAGCGTCCCTGCTTCATAAGTCAGCATGTCAATCGGCAGACCAACCGTAAGGTTTGAGCGCAGCGTCGAATCAAATGAAACCAGCACCATCTTGGCAGCGTCTCCCAGCTTCATATCGTTGCGCGCCACACGGTCTAAAATTGGCTTACCATATTTATGTTCACCAATTTGAAAGAATGGCGTGTCCGGTGTGGCCTCAATGAAATTACCTTCAGTGTAAATTTGAAAAAGCCGAGGCACTTCTTTGCCGATCTGCCCACCAAAAATAAAGCTTGCGGAAAAGGCATCTGCCTTGGCACCCAACTGTTCGCCATCTATCTTGCGCACGGCGCGAATGGCGCGGCCCACAATACGCGCTGCCTGAAACATGGTTTTGGCCGCAAATAGATTGTCTGGATCTTTTGAGTTTTTAGCGTTGGCATGTTCATTGAGCAAACTGACCACGGCCTGCGTGACAGCCAAGTTGCCCGCAGTCAGCAAAGTAAAAACGCCTTTGCCGGGATTTGACCAGCAATGCAGTTTTTTAAATTTTCCTACACTGTCCAAGCCGGCATTTGTGCGGGTGTCGGCGGCCATTACCAGACCTTCATCCAACAGCATGCCCACGCAATATGTCATCCCAAACCCCTCAGAATCAATGCACTATTGTTGATTGATCTCTATTTAAACTTCAACTGTCGTCATCACGGTTAGTTTTAGCAAAACTGGTTAAACCTTGATCTTTTCATTCGACGGATCGTATATTGGCTTCAAATGCGGGATAGCTTTAACGCGTTCTTGCGCTACCACCAATTCATATTTGCCTGTGGTCACGTAATTATCAGTGACACCCTCTAAGTTGCGCACATAGCCATAGCCAATGGGCTTTCGAACGCTATAGCCATAACCGCCTGAAGTGAGATAGCCGGCAAACTTGCCATCGCGCAATATTGTCTCACGGCCCACAAGCACAACATCTTCACGCTCGGTGGTAAAGCCCACCAGCATTTTTGTCAGGGGCTTGATGCGCTTGGCTTCCAGAGCGGTTCGGCCAATAAAGTCAGCGCCACTTTTCAATTTAACTGCCCAACCAAGACCCGACTCCAAGGGTGAGTCATTCGGCGTAATATCAGCCCCCCAGGCGCGGTAACCTTTTTCCAAACGCAGAGATTCAATGGCGCGGTATCCCGCAAGTTTTAAACCCAAAGGTTCACCAATCCGCATTAAAGTCTCGTAAACATCCCCTAAGCCAGCGATCGGCACATGCAATTCATAACCCAACTCGCCAACATAAGTGACCCTGAGTGCACGAACCAGATGTCCGCTGACGTCTATCATCTTCGCATCCCCAAATTTAAATCTGGCAGAGGAAATGTCGTCGCGTGTTGTCTTCTGTAAAATAGCCCGAGACAGTGGCCCCATCAAAGACAACGTTCCATAGTCCTCAGTAACATCGGTCAATTTAACGTTCATCTTTGAAGGAATGTGATCTACAATCCAGTGGAAATCGTGGGTGCGGAACCCAGTTCCGGTCACAATGTAAAAATGATCAACTGCCAACCTCGCGACAGTAAGATCACATTCAATCCCGCCACGCGTATTGAGAAGCTGTGTGTAGACCAATCGACCAGCTTCAGATGGAATTTTATTAGCGCAAATAAAGTTAAGCGCAGCTTCTGCATATGGTCCTTTCATCTCAAACTTGGCAAACGAAGATTGATCGAAAAGCCCCGCCGTCTCACGCACGGCCTTATGCTCTGCACCAACCTGGTCAAACCAATTCTGCCGTCCCATTGAATAGTGATCAATCTGATCAAGCCCCTCTGACGCAAACCAATTTGGTCGTTCCCAACCAAGTTTTGATCCAAAGCAAGCCCCTTTGGCCTTCAGCATAGGATAAAGTGGAGAAACGATGCGCGGGCGACCACTTAAATATTCTTCATGCGGAAAGCCCACTGTATAGTGTTTGCCGTAAGCTTCCAGCGTGCGCTCATTTACCCAAACGCGGTCCTTATGCAGTGCTGAGAAACGCCTGATATCAACGCTCCATAGGTCAGTTGGCGCTTCGCCTTTCATCACCCAGTCAGCCAATACCCAACCTGCGCCACCACCCGATGCAATACCAAAGGCATTGAAGCCTGCGCCCACGTAGAAATTCTTGAGTTCGGGTGCGGCGCCTAAAATAAAATTGCCATCAGGTGTGAAGCTTTCAGGTCCATTGATCATTTTCTTAATGCCAGTATCTTCCAATGCTGGAATGCGCAATAACGCGTTGCTCATGTGTTGTTCAAAGTGGTCAAAGTCATCATCAAACAATTGAAATTCAAAACTCTCAGGCACGTCACCAAGCACCCACGATTTTGGATTGGGTTCATAACCACCAAACACAAGCCCGCCCACTTCTTCTTTAAAGTAGGTGCGCAAATCAGGATCTCGGATTGTTGGTGCATCACGCGCCAAACCATTTAACGATTCAGTTATCACATATTGATGTTTAACGGGCTGCAACGGAACATTCACACCAGCCATCGCGCCGATTTGGCGTGCCCACATGCCCGCGCAATTCACCACACGGCCACAACTGATATCACCTAGGGTGGTTTTCACCGAGGTTACAAAGCCATCAACAATATCAAAGCCCATAACACGCACGCCTTCATAGAACTTGGCACCATGCATGCGCGCACCCTTGGCCAGCGATTGTGTAATGTCGGAAGGTGAAGCTTGCCCATCAGATGGCAAGAATGAGGCACCAATCAAGTCATTTGTTTCAAGCAGCGGGAACATTTTTTTCACTTCGGAGGGCGAAAGCAAATGCATCTCCATGCCAAAGCTTTGTGCCGTGGTGGCTAAACGCTGATATTCGGTCCAGCGATCTTTGTTAGTGGCGAGACGCAAACAACCTGTCATTTTCCAGCCGGTTTGAAGCCCCGTTTCTTTTTCAAGATTTTTATAAAGCTCAACCGAATATTTCAAAACCTGAGTAATTGATGCAGAGGAGCGAAGTTGGCCCACCAACCCGGCCGCATGCCAAGTTGAACCTGAGGTGATTTTGTTTTGTTCAAGCACAACGACATTGGCTTTGTGATCACGCGCTAAATGATAGGCCGTTGAACAGCCAATAATACCGCCACCAATCACGACAACGTCCGCATGGGTTGGAAAAGCACCGGTCATAAAGATTCAAACCTTATTTCATAGTCTTTGAGCATCGTTTCAAAACGTCCGAGATATTCTGTGGCATAAGCCACATAGTCCACCCCCGGCGCATTCAAGTAGAGTTCCGAGACCATACCCCACATGGCCTCGCGCAAAGCGGCAGCAACTTTCGTGGCGCAATAAGCGCGGCTTAAGGCAAGATCTGGCCAACGCCCAAAATATTGACGCAACATATTTTCTTCGAGCTTATCATCGAATAAATTTGCAGCAGCAATATTGGCCAGATCGAACATCGGCGTTCCAAAAGCACCATATTCCCAGTCAATCAGCCAAAGTCTTTTCCCGTCATCCATAAAGTTTGTCGGCAACAAGTCATGATGGCCAAAAATAATTGGCATTGGAACTTGCGCGGCTTCAAGCGCGGCCACAACCTTCATCCAACGAGGAATTTCCGATGCGTGAGAGTGCCCAGCGTTGTGCAATGTCGCGGCATAGTCGCGTAATATTTGAAAAACCCAGAATATCGCGCCCTGTCCATTCACGCGCTGGCCCATCTCGCGGTGACACTGTTGGATCAATGACACACAGGCCACAGTATTTTCGCGCACATTATTTTCGGTATAGGTATGGGCATCGATAAAGCGAATCACCATTAAGCCCTTTTCAGTATGAATAACCTCAGGTGATAGGCCCACATCAAAAGCCGCGCGTGCGGCAATTGCTTCACGGGCGCGCGAGACCTGATGGAATGGATAATCCTCGCCGACGCGCGCCACATATTTTCCGGTAGAGTCTTGAACGCTGAAACTGGCGTTGCTCACCCCGCCTTTCAGCGGTTGCAAAATGACATCACCCTTCCAAATCGTGAGTTCCCTTACGCGTTTTTCTGCCTCGCCCATTCACTGCTCCAAAAAACGCCTCAACGGCTCTGGCAAAGACGCGGGCTTGCAATTTACTATTGTTGGGCGATTTCAACTATAACTTCAACTGTCATTGTCTCTGCCACGCCGCCCCGGCGCGAACCTCTGATCGGTGTTACGCTGGCTGCGTCAATGCCTGCTGCCACACGAACATAATTATCGGTGGGGCAGATGCCATTGGCGGCATCAAAGCCTACCCAGCCCAAATCCGGCACAAAAATTTCGGCCCAGGCATGTGCGGCGGTGGATGACGCACCAACCCCGGTCACCAGATAACCTGTGACATAACGCGATGGAAGTCGCAGCGCTCTTGTGATGCCGATAAAAATATGAGTGTGATCTTGGCACACGCCATTGCCATTAGCGAAGGCTTGGGCAGCGGTGGTTTGGTTGTCTGTTGTGCCCAGTCGATATTCCACATTTTTGTGGATCTGTTTCAGCAATTGATGAAGGAATGGCAACGTGTCTTTGGTGGCCACCGGTGTTGCCAATTTCAACATGGCTTCACTCGGCGCAGTGGCTGGTGACTGTCGCAAATAGACAGCGCGGGGCGCTATTTCAGCAATGCCCTTAACCAACCCACCTGCATCGGTGCTTTCAACAATACCTTCGGCCACCACATCCATCGGGCCTTGATGATTGGCCAAACTGGCCAGATGCACTTTATTGCCAAAGCCGTCGCTATAAGCCAACGCTTTGTCCATGCCAGGCGCTGTGATTTTCCAACTCTCTACATGTTGCGAAGCAAAGCTGAGAGGGGTCAGCATAAAGCGTTGCACAGCATAAACGAGTGCGGTGTTATATTCAAAGTGTGTCGTGTGGCGAACGTGAAGGCGCATAGTTCTCACTGAAGATTACAGGGTATCATGGGAAGTTATAGGTTTTGGCGATTGCGGTGGAAAGTGCGTTATTCTTGTGCATGAAATCAGCCAAAAACTCGTGCAAGCCATTTTGAAAAATTTCTTCCATATTGCCGTTTTTCAACAGCTCTTGGATTTCACTGGCCAACCCATGACATTCATAGCGCTGGCCATAAAGTGTGCCTAAATCTTTCAACGCCGCATTGATCCAATTATAAGTGAATAACAGAGAACGTGGCATTTCATCTTTCAGGATCAGAAACTCAGAAACCAACCAAGGCTTATATCTGCTGTCTTTATAAAACCACCGGTAGGCGCGGTGCGCGGAAACAGAACGTAAAACCTGCGCCCATTGTTGCGCATCCAACTCACTGCCCACATCAGTGGGGCGAGGCAGAAGGATGAAATATTTCACATCGAGAATGCGTGCCGTGTTGTCTGCGCGTTCAATGAAATTACCAAGCTGGCTAAAGTAATAGGGATCATTGCGCAGCATGGTACCGAGAAGTGCGCCGCGAAATGCCATGGCTTTTTGTTTCACCCAATCCAGAAAGCTGGGAAGGCGGTCTGGCGTTATGCTGGCCGGATCAATTTGCGCCAATTCATTCCACGTTGAGTTTAGGCTTTCCCACACGTCGCGTGTGAGAGCGGTGCGCACAGCGCGGCCGTTGTTGCGCGCGGCGCGCATGCAAAATTTTACGCTTGAGGTGTTGTCTTCATCAAACAGCAGAAAATTGATCACCATTGTGCCGTCGATTTGTTTATGTTTGGCAGCATAAGTTTGCAAACAGGCGGCACTAGCCAGAGTTGATTGCCATTCATCCCGGTGGCCTTCAACGGCACCAGGCATCAATGTGATGCGGTAACCCACTTCGAGCAAGCGCGCCATGTTTTCAGCGCGCTCGACATAGCGTGACATCCAAAAAAGCGAAGCAGCAGTTCTTCCCAACATGATCAGTCTTCCAACACCCAAGTGTCTTTGGTGCCTCCGCCTTGGCTGGAATTAACCACCAGAGAACCTTCTTTTAAAGCTACCCGGGTAAGACCGCCTGGGGTGATGCGTACTTGGTCTCCCGACAACACAAAAGGGCGCAAATCTACATGGCGCGGCGCGATGCCAGCATCAACGAATGTGGGAACTGTCGATAGAGCCAAGGTGGGTTGTGCTATATAGTTAGAAGGTCTTGCTCGCAATTTGGCGCGAAATGTTTCGATTTGTGCTTTGGTTGAGGTGGGACCGACTAACATTCCATAACCGCCAGAGCCGTGGACCTCTTTCACTACCAACTCTGCTAAATGCTCATCCACATATTTCAACTCTTGTGGGTCGGAACAGCGCCACGTTGGAACATTGTTGAGCAACGGCTTTTCACCTGTATAGAATTCGATGATATCCGGCATGAAAGTGTAAATTGATTTATCGTCGGCAACGCCTGTGCCGGGCGCATTCACCAATGTCACACGGCCCGCGCGGTAAACATCCAGAATGCCCGGCACGCCCAAGCTTGAGTCGGGCCGGAAACTTAATGGATCAAGAAAGTCATCATCAATTCGGCGATAAACCACATCGACCCGCTTTGGCGCTTGCGTGGTTCGCATATATAGCCACCCATCTGACACAAACAGATCACCACCTTCACACAATTCCACACCCATTTCATCGGCCAGGAAGGCATGTTCAAAAAAGGCTGAGTTGTGAATGCCGGGAGTGAGCACCACAATCACTGGCTCATTACCAGTCGATGAAGGCGCCACTGCTTCCAGCGTTTTGTGTAGCATCGCCGGATAGTTTTCAACTGGTGCAACACGTTGCCCTGCGAACAGCTCTGGGAACAAATGCATCATCGCTTCACGGTCTTCCAGCATGTATGAAACACCAGAAGGTGTTCGGCAATTATCCTCCAATACGTAAAAATCATTGTCACCCACACGCACAATGTCGATGCCCATAATATGCGCATAAATTCCTTTAGCGGGGTTTACGCCCACCATCTCCGGCACGAACGCCTCATTCTGAATGATCACTTCTTCTGGAATACGACCAGCGCGTATGATTTCTTGCCGATGATAGAGATCATGCAGGAAGGCATTGATGGCGCGCACCCTCTGTTCAATGCCAGCAGAAAGTCTGCGCCACTCCTGCGCAGCAAAGATCCGCGGCACGATATCAAATGGAATGATGCGTTCAGAAGCCTTTTCGTCGCCATAAACCGCAAAGGTGATCCCTTGCCTGCGAAAGCGCGCATCACACTCGCGCAATGCACGCTCAATATCAGATGGGCCAAGTTGCTTAAGCCAGCTTTCAACTTTCGAATATGGCAAACGTACTTTGCCATCTGGCCCCAGCATTTCGTTGAACGACATCAAAATCCCCCACTATCTTCTTGCCCATCACAAGCCGATTTTAAAAAACTTGCAAGCGTGATGACATCCCACATCGAGATGGAGCATCTCTATAAAAAAGGAGGGATGAGCAATGCGACAGCGCTGCCCATCCCCCAAAATGGCGGTGGTGCAAGCGAAGTCACCAAGCCAGTGCACATTGAATTTGCCATGGGAGGAATCAAAACCAATTTGTGCAACACTAACTACGAAGCAAATCCGATGCCAAGTTTTTGGAAGCTGGATAGTACAGATCTATCTATATGATACAGAACCCTTTATCTTGCTTTGTGTTGGGAGACGCCAAAAAGTTGAACACCGTAGAACGCAAATTTTTTATGCAATGTTCGGTCTAAACAGACGTTCTGTCCAAAAAAACGGCAGCGACACGATTAGCCAATGCCGGATGCACGCCAGAGCAAATCAAAGCCATCACAGGGCACAAAACTTTGAGCGAAGTTGCCCATTATATAAAAGATGCCGATCAAGAGCGAAATGCCAAGCAGGCGTTCGCCAAACCGCTTAGGTCAGAAAGTGAACAAGTGCGTTCAGCCTGATTTGTGAGCCTGTTATCTCCGCTCAGTCACCGAGATATAATCGGGTGGCGATGGATTGACTTAGTTCTTGTTTTGTTCTTATCTGTTTTAATGCAAGTAATCTTTCCCTTCAGGCAAGCCGCTGACCTCACGCCTATCAGAGAACGTCTGACCGTGTGCTTTGGGAAAATTCGGATTGAAGATCGGCCAGATCCGATCAGCCAATTGGTTGGCTCCTTTATTGGCAGTCCCACTTACGACTGGAAATCCTGGGATGCTTTCGTACGGCTCGTGCAGCGCTATCCGAGCTGGGATAAGGTTGCGGATGCATCGGTCTCTGATATCGAAGCAGCCTATGATGCCGGATGGCATCGGCGGATGGTTTGGATGCGGATGATCTCTTTGAGTTGCATTGGCAAATGAAGAGTTTGGGTCAAGCTATCTGCACACATACGCAGGCTTTGTGTGCCTCTTGTCCGCTTTCGGATATTTGCCCGCGTCGTTTGGAAAATCTAACGACACTGAGAGTCTTCCTCGACAAGCCGGGATTGGAAGAAGCGCCCATTCGCACCTTGCTTGGGCATGCAGATGCTGATCTTTGTTTGAAGGGCGGGCTTCAGCATGGGGTTTTGCATGAGGTCTACGCTGCCATTGGCCATGAAGCGGCGGCGACGGGTTTTGTCGTAGGGCTTGCTACCCGCGTTGCGGCGACCAAGCATCTGCTCTGGATCGGGCAAGATTTTTCGGCACATGAATTTGGTGAGCTTTCACCTACAGGTCTTCTCGAACTTGGCCTCGATCCGGCACGCATGCTTTTGCTCTCTGTGGGCAATAGCAACGATGGGCTTCGTGCCGCAAATGATGCACTGTCTTGTGCGACACTAGGGGCTGTGGTGGTTGAAATTCCGGGCAACCCAAAAGCTCTTGATTTAACAGCAAGCCGACGGTTGACGCTGGCAGCCGCGCAAAAATCTGTCACGGTTTTTCTTTTGCGCTTTTGTGCGCAGCCCGATGCCAGCACGGCGGAGACCCGTTGGTTGGTGCGTGCGGCAGCTTCGAAAACACAGAATGAAGATTGGGGTTATCCGGCTTTTGAGGTTGACCTCATTCGCAACCGGCATGGCAAAACCGGACATTGGTTTATGGAGTGGAATTGTGATGAGCGTATTTTCCAAAACACCACGGCGGATCATGGCGCTGTGGTTTCCGCGTCTGCCAACTGATCGGTTGCAACGGCGCGAGCAAGCGCAGAAAAAACCAGTCTTTGAGGCCCCACCCTTGGTGCTCGTCGCAAAAGTGAATAATGCGCTGCGTCTCTCAGCCGTGGATCGCAAGGCCACATCGCTGGGTTTAACAATCGGCCAGCCACTGGCCAATGCGCGGGCCATGTTGCCGGAACTCAAAGTCGTGGTGGCCAATGATCCGGCTGATTTGAAGTTGCTCACAGGGATTGCTGATTGGTGCGACCGCTTCACACCCTTTGTGGCGCTGGATGGCCCACGGCGTCTTTTGTTGGATGTTACAGGCGCTAGCCATCTTTTTGGTGGCGAGCAGGCGATGCTTGATCACATTCGAAGCAAGCTTCAGGCTCAAGGTTTCGCCGCGCGTGGTGCCTTGGCTGGAACCGCAGCGGCGGCCCGCGCCCTGGCGCGATACCGCGATGGCGCTATTATTGCTTCTGGTGAAGAAGAGCAGGCGATGAGGCCGCTTCCGGTTGAAGCGCTGAATCTTGATACGGTGACAACCCACGCGCTGCGTCGGGCCGGCCTGAAAACAGTGGGGCAGATAGCAACGCGCAAACGCTCGGAGCTTGTTGCGCGACTGGGTGCTGCTACACTAGCCGTTCTGGATGAGGCATTGGGGAATGCTGCAAAGCCGATCACGCCGCGTAAGCCCCCACCCGATTATTGGCAAGAGCAAAATTTTGCCGAACCCATTGTTACCGAGGAGGTGATCCGCACCACGCTCAATTCCTTGACCGTCGCACTGGCAAAAATCTTGGAACAGCATGGTGAGGGCGCGCGCCGTCTTGAAGCGATGTTCTTCCGGGCCGATGGCGCAGTGCGGCGCATTGCCGTTGAAATGGGGGCACCTACGCGTGATGCCGCGATTATTGGGCGACTTTTCCGCGAGAAGCTGGCTATGCTTTCCGATCCACTTGATCCGGGTTTTGGTTTTGATCTGATACGACTTTCTGCTGGCCGCGTGGAGCGCATCGCGTCGGAGGCTGTTGACCTTGATGCCAGTGGTAATGAAAAATCCGAGATCAATTTTCTGGTTGATCGTTTGGCGGCGCGTTTTGGCAGCCACCGCATTCTCGTGTTCCGGCCGCATGATACGCATATTCCCGAAGAGGCTTGGGTGTCTGTGCCAGCACAACATGCGCCGCCGTCAAAGTTACCCTGGAGAAAAACTCGAAAAGCAAGAGATGCGCCGCGCCGCCCTTTGCGTTTATTTGCGAGACCTGAACCAATAGACTTCACGGCTGCACAGCATTTTATCTGGCGCAGAGCACGTCATGCTGTAACGAAATGCGAAGGACCCGAACGCATCGCGATGCAATGGTGGCGTCATGAAGCGCCACAACTAGCGCGTGATTATTTCCGCGTGGAAGACAGCGAGGGCAGGCGATACTGGCTTTATCGTCAAGGAACACCTCCGCAATGGTTTGTGCATGGGGTCTTCGCATGAATGCCTATGCCGAAATCGCCGTGACCACGAATTACTCATTCCTGCGCGGGGCTTCGCACCCGAAAGAATTAATCGAGCAGGCCGCAAGACTGGGCCATGTCGCCATCGGCATTGCCGATCGCAACACCTTGGCAGGCGTAGTACGCGCCTATGCGGCTTTGCAGGATATTAAAGGTGATAAACCAAAGCTGCTGGTTGGTGCGCGTCTGGTTTTTGCTGACGGCACGCCGGATATTCTGGCGTATCCCGTGGACAGGGCCGCCTATGGGCGTCTGTGCCGTTTGTTGAGCGCAGGCAAATTGCACGCACCCAAGGGTGAGTGTTATTTGGTTCTGGATGATCTGTTGAAGTGGCAAAAAGGTCTGCTGCTCGTCGTGTTGCCGCAAAACAATGAAGCGCAGAAAGAACCGGAGGTGAATTTCTGGAACAAGAAGTTGGTGCATGAAGAGGTTTCGAATTCTCCTACGGAACATTCTCCACGTGATATAAGAGCGCTTCTCCAAACGCTGCGGACTGCCACGCCTGCTGATATCTGGCTCGGCGTCTCCATGCTTCATCACGGCGATGACCAACGCCGTCTGCAACACTGGCAAGAAGTGGCGAGCACCATCGGTGTGCCGCTGATGGCGACCAATGATGTACTCTACCACTGCGCTGAACGGCGTGAGTTGCATGATGTTGTCACCTGTATTCGCGAGCATATCACACTGAATGAAGCAGGTCAGCTTCTTGAAGCCAATGCCGAGCGGCATTTAAAATCGGTAGGCGAGATGGTAAAACTTTTTCATCAAGCACCGGACGCAATCGTTGAAACTATTCGCTTCGTCAATCGCATCACCTTCTCGCTTGACCAACTTAAATATAATTACCCCGATGAACCCGTTCCAAAAGGCAAAACGGCGCAGCAACATCTGCATGATCTCGCTTGGCAAGGGGCAGCGTGGCGTTATGGTAGCGTCATCCCGGAAAAAGTGCGGACGGCGTTGGAAAAGGAATTGAATCTGATCGCCAAGATGGAGATTGCGCCCTATTTTCTCACCGTTCATGATATTGTGAGCTTCACCAAAAGCCAGAACATTCTCTGCCAGGGCCGTGGTTCCGCCGCTAATTCCGCCGTGTGTTATGCCCTGGGAATCACCGCCGTCGACCCCATGCAGATTGATCTTTTGTTTGAACGCTTCATCAGCGAAGAGCGCCGCGAGCCGCCCGATATTGACGTTGATTTTGAGCATGAGCGGCGCGAAGAAGTCATTCAGAACATCTATCAGCGCTATGGCAGCCACCGCGCGGCGCTGGCTGCCACCGTGATCTGCTATCGACCACGCAGTGCTATTCGCGAAGCAGGTAAGGTTTTCGGACTAACCGAAGATGTAACGGCCAATCTTTCCAGCAGCGTGTGGGGTAGTTGGGGCAGCGCTTTGAAGGAATCTCAAGTGCGCCAAGGCAGGCTTGATCCGGCCAACCTTTTGGTGGCGCGAGCGGTGAAAATGGCCAATGAACTCATCGGTTTTCCGCGCCATCTCTCGCAACATGTCGGCGGCTTTGTTCTGACCCAGGATCGTTTGGATGAATGTGTACCCATCGGTCCGGCAACGATGGAGGACCGCTTTTTTATTGAATGGGACAAGGATGACATCGATACCTTGCGCATGATGAAAGTGGATGTGTTGGCGCTCGGCATGCTCACCTGCATCCGCAAAGCCTTTGATCTTATCCGTGTGCATGAGGGCAAATCCTATGATCTCGCTACAGTGCCACGTGAAGATTCGGCTGTTTATGAAATGTTGCAAAGGGCCGATGCCATTGGCGTGTTTCAGGTGGAAAGCCGTGCGCAGATGAACATGCTGCCCCGCCTGAAGCCCTCCAAGTTTTACGATCTTGTGATTGAGGTGGCGATCGTACGGCCCGGTCCCATTCAGGGCGACATGGTTCACCCTTATCTTCGGCGGCGCAGCGGTATTGAACCCGTCGAATATCCGTCGCCTGCGCCAGAGCATGGAAAAGAAGATGAGTTGTTTAATGTACTCAGCAAAACCATGGGCGTTCCCCTATTTCAGGAACAGGCGATGAAACTGGCTATTGTAGCTGCGGAATTCACAGCCGAAGAGGCCAACGGCTTGCGTCGCGCCATGGCCACATTCCGCAATGTTGGCACAATAGACAATTTCAAGGACAAGTTCATTGGTCGCATGGTGGGGCGCGGGTACAAACAGGATTTTGCAGAACGCTGCTTTAAACAGATCGAAGGTTTCGGCTCTTATGGTTTCCCTGAGAGCCACGCCGCGAGCTTTGCCCACCTGGTTTATATCTCAGCCTGGATCAAGAAGTACCATCCGGCAGCTTTCGCTTGTGCCTTATTGAATTCCCAGCCCATGGGCTTTTACGCGCCAGCCGAAATTGTCCGCGATGCGAGGGAGCATGATGTTGAAGTACGCCACGTCGATGTGAATCACAGCGCATGGGACAACAGGCTTGAGCCACATCCCGATGGCATGCTGGCACTGCGTTTGGGCTTTCGCCAGGTGAGTGGCTTCCGCGAAGATTGGGCAAAGACTCTCGCAGCCTGCCGCAACAATGGTTTTGACACGGTGAATGTTGTGGCGCGGCGTGCGAAACTGCCTAAGCGCGCACTTATCATTCTGGCAGAAGCCGATAGTTTCCAATCCATCGGCAAAGACCGCCGCGAAATCCTCTGGGCCGTGCGGCGCATTCCAGATGACGATGCGCTGCCGCTATTTGCGGCTCGATATGTTGATGGGCAGGCGGAGGAAGACATAGAGCCCCTGCCGCCTATGCCGCTCAGCGAGCATGTGTTGGCTGATTATCAAATGTTGCGGCTTTCACTTAAGGCGCACTTGATGTTTTTCCTGCGTGATTTGTTCCGCAGCGAGGGTGTTTTGAGTTGTGCCGAAATCAACAAGGCCCGCAATGGCAGCAAAGCCAAATGTGCGGGCATTGTGCTGACGCGCCAAATGCCGGGTGATTCCGGCGTTGTCTTCGCAACGCTCAGCGATGAAGAGGGAGTGGCCAATGTGGTGGTTTGGCCCAAGCTGGTTGAAACCTTCCGCCGCGAGATCATGGGCGCGCGGTTGATGTTGGTCGAAGGCAAAGTGCAGCGCGGCGAGGGCGATGTGGTACATCTGGTGGCGGAACGTATCTTTGATCGCTCACATGAATTGCAACGTCTTTCGGAAGATGAAACCCAAATGCTTCCTGCGCACACCAGTCACAGCCACCCGCGCAATGTGCGCACCGTGCCAAAATCGCGGGATTTTCATTAAATGGAGGAGGAACTGACACATGATAAAAGTGGGCATTGGCGGATGGACCTATGAACCTTGGCGCGGCCTGTTCTTCCCCGATAAGCTGCCCAAAACCAAGGAGCTGTTTCACGCCAGCAGGCATGTCACTTCCATAGAAGTCAACGGCACATTCTACAGCACCTTTACACCAAGCACGTTCAAACGCTGGGCCGATGAAACGCCCGACGATTTCATCTTTTCGCTGAAGGCCCCGCGCTTTGCCGTCAACCGCCGCGTTTTGGGTGAAGCTGGCCCTTCAATTGAAAAATTCTTTGCAAGCGGTGTCAGCGAACTCAAGTCGAAACTCGGTCCCATCTTTCCGCGTAACACTGACACGTGCGCATCGATATCCAAAGAAGTTATGGAGAGTGCCTGGCAAAGGCTGCGGTGGAGAGCAGAGCTTGAAGACGTGCACATCCACGACCTACGCCACACCGTAGGAACCTATGCTGCGCAGGCCGGAGTATCTGGATTCATCGTTCGGGATTTGCTGAGGCACGCCAATATTTCTACAACCGGGCGCTACGCAAATTTTGACGCCAATCCGGTTCGTGACGTAGCGGACATAGTGAGCGAGCGTATTTTGGACGCTGGCACAAAGTCTGGGGATTCACGGTGAAATGGATGAAAGTTGTGGGTGGATGTTGGATCTTAGCGTGTCAGTTTGTTTTCGCCGAATGACAAGCACACCAAATGGAAATTCTCCTTCCGGACCTTAAATGATAAGCCATCTCATCAATTCAGATCGCGAATTTCATGGACGTTTGAATTTGTTTTGGTCTCACGCCGCAAGAAGGTCTTTCTTGTCTGACCCAGACTGAACGATCCGCATTTTTTCCGGTGGATATTGCTTGACCAAGGAGTAGGCTTCACGTGGTGTGCCATTGAGCCACTGTTGAAACTCAGCTTCCTGGGTGAGTATAACCGGCATCCGTTCGTGATTGATCATTGCAACCAGTTCATTTGGATTGGTCGTCATGAAAGCAAACACTTCAATCTCAACAATCGGGCCGTCTTTTTTAATGGCCCTTTGTAATTACGCCAAATCCCTGCAAACGCGAAGAGTGGCCTTGGCTCGTCACCCTTCAACGCAAACCAATGCCAAACAGCAGGCTTTAGACCCTTTGGCTCCGAAAATGAACTTGCCGGAACCAAACATCTGCGCTCTTCAAACGATCCCCTCCAAAAACTGCTTGATTGAATTTTGTCATCTCGGACATTTGTAACTCTTCGTGGTGCTTTGCCGTCCATCAACAATACAAAGCCCCAGGATTGATTGACAAGTTCGCGTTCCCCATCGGACGCATTGCGTATGATGGGTGCTGTAGTTCCCGGGAAATTAGCGTCGGCCCCATCAAAGAGAGGAAGGCGATTGTCAGAAACTTTGAAGAGTTTGCCAACTGCATCCCGTGATCGTGTCATTGAATAGAGGGTGCACATCGCCGGCTCTGCTGGGTTCACTTGGGGAGCATTTCGGCACGCAATGGATCTATGGCGTGGGGGCGCCGCTGGCGGTGTTGAGCTGGTTTACGGGGGACTTTCGGGGAAAAGTTAGTGGTGGTTGCTGCTTAAGTTGGCATCACCAGATTTCCGCAAGGCCTGTGCCATGGCCTTTACGGCTTGAGCAAATCCGCCAAGGCGCCAGGTGCTATCGGCCTGCTGAAATAATAGCCCTGAATTTCGTCGCAATTGTTGGCGCGCAGGAAGGCCACTTGCTCGGCGGTTTCAACGCCTTCGGCGATCACCCGGAGATTTAACTTTTGCCCCAATGAGATCACAGCGCTGGCCACGGCTTTATCACTTTCGTCAGTCGACAGATTATTTATGAACGACTTGTCAATCTTCAACCTTACGACCGGAAAGGTTTTTAGTGCGCTCAGGCTAGAGTAGCCCGTGCCAAAGTCATCAATTGCAATCTGAACGCCCAAGCGTTCCAATTCTTCCATCGCCGCCACCGCCTGTTCGACATTCTGCATGATGAGGCTTTCGGTGATCTCAACTTCGAGATATTTGGCCTCAAGCCCACTTTCTTCCAAGGCATGAACTACGCAACTGACCAAGTTCTTTTCCCTAAATTGCCGTGATGAGACATTCACACAAACATTTACATGGGCTAACCCTGCATCCTGCCAAGCCTTGTTCTGCCGACAGGCTTCATGCAGCACCCAGTCTCCAATCGCGATGATTAATCCGGTTTCTTCCGCCATGGGGATAAATTTCATCGGGGGAATCATCCCTTTTGTGGGATGATTCCATCGGATTAATGCCTCGACTGCAAAAACCTGCCCGGTGCGTAAATCAACTTGCGGCTGGTAAAGAAGAGTAAATTCGGACCGCGCCACTGCATTTCGCAATTCCTCTTGCATCAAGAATTTTTCGTGAACCTTAATATTCATCTCGGATGTGTAGAATTGAAAATTATCGCGACCAATTTCCTTGGCCCTGTACATTGCGGCATCAGCGTTCGCCAACAGCGTGTCGGAATCTGCCCCATCATTGGGGTAGTTTGCAATTCCAATGCTGCTCGTTATTTTCAGATCATGGCCTTCGATATGAACAGTTTCGGCAATTGCCACTCTGATTTTTTGCAAGGTTTCCGAGATAGCATCGGCGTCCTTTGGCTGATCTAGCAGTAGGATAACGAATTCATCCCCACCGAGGCGAACCACAGTATCAGTCGATCTCACGCAACTTGACATCCGACTTGCAATAGTTTTCAAAAGTTCGTCGCCGGCATTGTGGCCCAAGCTGTCATTGACCATTTTGAAATTGTCGAGATCGATGAATACCACTGTCACCCAGTTGTCATAGCGTTGGGCATAGAGCACCGCTTGCGAAAGACGGTCCTTCAGCAAGGTGCGATTGGGAAGTCCAGTCAGGGCGTCATGGTTGGCCATAAATTGAATGCGATCGGCCGCCTGCTTGCGTTCGATGGCAATTCCGGCAATGCGTGTGGAGACGTCGATGAGAGTTGTGTCGCTCGCGGTCGGTTCGCGGACTGTTCCCGAATACATTGCAAACGTTCCCAGAACCGTGCCTTGGTGCGACATGATTGGCGTTGACCAGCCCGAGCGAAAACCAAACTCAGCAGCAAGATCGCGAAAATTGGTCCATAACGGATCAACCGTTATATCTTTTACGATAACAGTTTCGCGTCGAAAGACGGCCGTTCCGCATGATCCAACATCAGGGCCGATGCGCAGTCCATCAATGGCCTTTGCATAGGCAACTGGCAGGTTCGGGGCCGCTCCGTGTTCTAGGTGAACACCATTTTGGCTCAGCAACGATACCGAGCAGAATATTCCCGTGAGTTGGGATTCGACAAGACGCACAAGATGGTCGAGCACACTTTCCAATGGTGCGCTCATCGCGATCATCTCAAGGATTTGGGCTTGCCCCGCTCGCAAGAGATCAGCTTTTTTGCGCTCGGTAATGTTGCGGCCAATGCCAACCAGACCAAAAACCTCGCCCTTTTCATTGCGCAAGGGAACTTTTATCGATGAGAGCCATTTCGTAGCCCCTGCTGCATCAAGTACGGACTCTTCGAAGTCGACCGCAGGTTGCCCACTGTGCATAATATCCAGCTCATTGGCCCGAAAATTCTTTGCCAGTTCTGGAGCATGGAAATCAAAATCACTAAACCCGATCAGGTCGCTTGGGTTGGGCTGGCCCAAATCCGAAGCTAAGGCTTTGTTGATCACCACAAAACGGCTATCGAGGTCCTTGACCCAAAGATAATCAGGAACCCAGTCAATCAAGGTTTGTACCGAGAGCAGCTCTTTTGCGGCATCGCGTTTGGCCTTGAGTTCGGTAATGTCTCGCGAAATGCCCACGAGACCGATAATCTCGTTTTTGTCGTTGAGTAGTGGCACCTTCGTCGTTGAGCGCCATTTCTTGCCTGAGGCATCGAATACGCACTCTTCCACGTCAATCATCGGTTGCCCGGACTGGATGATCTTCTCCTCAACTGCGAAAAATTGCTGGGCCAGATCAGGAGCAAAGAGATCAAAGTCAGTTTTGCCGATCATATCTGCTGGACTGGCCAAGCTATTTTGCGCCGCCGTAGTTTTGTTGGCGATGATAAAGCGGCTTTCGGTGTCTTTGACCCAAAGACCTTCGGGCATAGAGTTGATCAGAGCCTGGAGCGAGACACGCTCGTTGGCTTCAATGCGCTTGGCCTTGAGTTCGGTAATGTCTTCGTGGGTTGCCACGAAGCCGCCATCGAGCGTCGGCTGATGATAGATATGAATTGAGCGACCATCCTTGAGTTCAACGGAGCGGATTTTCGAAATCTCGCCAGAATTGATTGAGGAAAACCATCGAAGATAGTCGGCGGCGCCCATCGGGCAAGTTCCGATCGCAGAACGAAGCTCGACGATTTTTTCAAAAGTTGTACCGGGGGGCATATCCTCTGGTTTAAGATTGTAAATTTCTGCATAGCGGCGGTTGCACAGGATGAGGCGCAGGTTATTGTCGAAAAAACAAACCCCCTGCGAAATATTGTCAAAGGCTAACTCATAGCGCAACGTCTGCGCCTTGAGGGCTGCGATTGTCGCCTGCTGGTCGCGCGCCATGAATTCATGGGACACTGCCTGCAATCTTTCGAATGCTTCCAGGTTGGTTTTCTCAGGCGCCTCGACACCGCGCTTCGCTCGAAACTTGTGCATCCACAATTTCTCCATCCGGGCGATCAGGGCCAAGCCAGTTGGCCATGCACACGCCAAGATTTAAGGTAGCTTAGTCAATTGCTATTAATTGCGGGTGAATTGGCACTATATGTCAGGCATTCCCTCAATCGTGGTAAAAAATTGCCTACGCTGAAATGTAAAATTTTCATGTGGCGTTCGAGTGCGGCCATACCCGTGCAAGGGCAATCGCTCAGTTGGGAGAACGCGACGTTCGTAATGGGGGGTCAGGTGTTCGAGTCACCTAAGTGGCATCAGTTTTCTCTAAAGAAATCAGGCACTGTAATACAGACCATCTTACGAGACAGACTTGCTGATGTGTTATAACCTTTCACGCAGGATTTCGTAACGGGCTCTTCCATCGAAAGCGCCGTGAGGTCTTGAGGGATTGTAGAAGCTCACCCTTGCTTTGGAAGCCCAAGCTCAGCGCAGTGGCAGGTTTATTGACCTCCACATTTATTAAAATGCTGCACTGCAGTAAGGGCGATTTTGGGCAGTCTGCCACATGCTGGACTTTTCAGGAGAAGCGTGTCCCAAGATTCAAATTCGCACCTCGCTCACAACGATGATGGTTCGCGTGCAGGTTTTCATTTAATGCACGACTGGTTGTCAGTTTGCATGGATTGTATGTCCGCTTCTGTGGTGAATGGGGACTAGCTGTGAAAGGCCAAGGTTGTCAGCTGTTGACCGATACTGTCGAAAAAGGAAAATTTGGTAGCTCGTCAAAAAATTGCAGAGCCGTGGAAGCGATATTATCAAACGCCGCTGGGCCCCCAGCCGAAAATGCTATAAACCCACCAGCGATTATTAAAATTGAACTGGGGAGCGATTGAGTTCCGAATATCGTTCAAAGCTTCATTGGGCTGAATTTTTTGCTTGATTGATTTTTCGACTTTTTCGACAGCATCGACCCACATCGGACTCTCGCATCAGATCTGTGAAGTCTTGACCTGAGCGATCATTGCATAATCTGGGCGACTATCTTAGTCCAGCGCGCTTTCATCAATCGGCTTTCATAGAGCTGGGTAGCCTTCCAACGCGTTTCTGCAAGGCCGCAGGCGCCTTTGAGATAGCCGTAGCCGTTGCGGCCACAACATCGCCTACGGGTTAAATATCGTTCAGCAATCCGGCAACCGCTCCTGCGGGATTCGGCCGGGAACCTTTCTCAATGTTCAGCATCAATGTAAGAGACTGAAAATTGAATAGACAGGATTTCCATCCATGATTGCGGCACAACCGAGGGAAATTAGAAGAATTAGCGAGGCCGATTTGATTTTGCGTGCTGCAGCGAGTGATGAAACGGCCATTCGTGCCATCATAAAGCAGCATAACCGTCGTCTCTTTCGCGTCGCCCGTAGTGTTTTGAGGGATGATTTCGAGGCTGAGGATGCGGTCCAGGAAGGCTATATTAAGGCATTCTCAACCATTAGCAGCTTTCGCGCAGAATCCAGCCTAGCGACCTGGTTGTCGCGCATCGTCCTGAATGAAAGCCTGCAGCGGCTGCGTGGCAAACGTAGCAGGCCCCAGCCGACGGTCGAATTTGACGCCGAATCCGAGGCCCAGATCATTCCGTTTCCGCAATCCTCTTCCCAGAACACGGACCCCGAGAAAAGCATGGCACAGCGCGAACTGCTCCACCTTGTTGAAAACGCCGTCGATGAGCTGCCGGATGACTTCAGGGTCGTGCTGGTGGCCCGAACGTTAGAAGGCATGAGCATTGAAGAAACAGCCGAACTGCTTGGAATTCGTGCCGAGACCGTGAAGACACGCCTCTTTAGGGCAAGAAAATTGCTCAAGGAGTCGCTCGCCCAGCACATCGACCCGTTGCTCATGAGCGCATTTCCGTTCCTCGGCCAACGATGCGAAAACATGGCGGACAAGGTCGTGGAACGTCTCGGAATAAAGTGATCGTCCATCTGGGAACCTTTTGCAGAACCACGCATCCAATGAGTCGGGTGTCGGCACTAATTGCCGCGCAATCGTAACGGAGGTTCCTATGAAATTTTCTTCTCTCGCAATGAGCGTGGCCACTGTCTTCCTGCTATCCAGTGCCACGCTTTCCTTTGCTGCCGACAAGCCATCCGATCCGCAGATCGCCCATATTGCATATACTGCGGGCGTGCTGGACGTGAAAGCGGCTGAACAGGCGTTGGCAATTTCAAAGAACGATGCGGTGCGCGAATTTGCCACTAACATGGTCGCCGACCACAATGCAGTGAATGACCAAGCCCTAGCCCTGGTCAAGAAGCTGGGCGTCACTCCCGAAGATAATGACATCAGCAAAGGTCTTGTTTCCCAGGCTGATACAAAAAGTGCCGAGCTTGCGAAGCTTTCCGGCGCTGCATTTGACAAGGCCTATGTTGCAAACGAGATTGCCTATCACAAGGCGGTCAATGGCGCACTTGCTGATGTGCTGATACCGTCAGCAAGCAATGCGGAACTCAAGACATTGCTGGAAACTGGTCTCAAGATTTTCCAGGGTCATGAAATGCATGCCGAGCACGTCGCCGAAACCCTAAAGTAGGTGCGATGAATGATGCCTGCGATGAAAAGGATGGTATTTGCCGCATTTGCGGTATTGAGCGGGTTGCACATTGCATCCGCCCAATCGGTGCAACGCATTGAAATCAACAAGCTCTCCTATGCTCCCGCTGAAGTCACCATTCATCTCGGTGATACAATAGAGTGGGCCAACAATGATCCCATCGCCCATACAGCGACAGCAAAGCCCAGTGAACCCGGTGGGGCGTGGGAGGTCCTAATTGCGCCAGGGAAAACGGCGAAATACGTCCCTACGCTGAACGGCACAATTTCCTACTATTGTCGATTTCATCCCAACATGAAGGGCAGCATCATTATATTGCTGAAGTGAAAAGGTTCCCGACGCATATCGGATGATGGTTCTTACGTTACTGACCCAACTCGGAAATGCAGACTTTTTAGTTGGAAACCGTGCTGGCCCTTCCGGAACTTTTTTACCTGAGGCGCGCTGGCTCGTGGTCCCCTCGAAACAAAGGAAACTGATCATGGAACAATCTATTTTGACTTTACTCACTAGACGAAGCGTAGTTGCAGGGCTGGCTGTGATAGCTGTCCCAGTGGCTGTATTGCCGGACAGCCCTATTGCACAGGCCGCACAAACCACGTCTGAGAAAACTCTGTATGAGCGGTTGGGCGGCGTCTTCGCCATCGCAGCGGTGGTGGATCACTTCAGCGATGCAGTTGTGAAAAACCCCATCGTCGGCCAGGAGTCCAAAAACCCGCAGTTGCGGAAATGGCACACCAAAAACTTAGGAAGGCTGCCTGGACTCAAGTTCATGCGGACCCTCTGGGTCTGCGACGTTTCGGGTGGACCTTTCAAGTTCGCGGCCACCAAGCCAGGTGCCACACCGCTCGGCCTCGAGGAGGCCCACCGGGACCTCAAAATCTCTCCTGCAGAATTCGATGAGGTCGCAGCGGAACTCGGACGGACCCTAGACTTCTTCAAAGTCCCCAAGCCCGAGAAGGCGGAAGTCTTGGCAGCTTTCGCTGCCCACAAGGGCGAAGTCACCGCTGGTTACACTGGGGCCAACTAAGTGCGGCGGACGCTCCCTGCGTTTACCTTAGTTTACTTTGTCCCACCCGCCTATGGTTGAGCGGCAATTGTTAGTTGCACGCCGATGAAGTGATCGAAAAGACCTGCTGTACTCTGCTCTGCGTAAGTCTGCTCGTGGCCCTAAGCGCCGATTGAAAAGCTATCGGCCATTGTCTGCTCATTGGTGCAAAGCAGGCAAACATTGGAGAGCAGGCCGCTCTTGGTGTCGTCCCAAGTAATGCCGACTAAGTTTCTGTAACATAGACCATCTCGCGAGACAGATTTATTGATGGATTATGGCTGCACGCAGGATTGGCCCTGATGCGGAGAGCCTTTCATCAAGCCTGCCCCGCCCCAAGGCATAAATCGCTGAGCTTGCGCAACTTTTAGGCTGAGAAGGTGCCTGCCTCGGAAAAATCAGGCTGCGCCTGCTTTCGGCTCAACGTACTTGTAACCAGCAACACCGTGAAAGAAGCCATTACTGAACTGTTTGCCAGCACAAACGGCCTGCAGACAAACTTCTGCTTCTTCTGGTGATATCCGTCCTTCAAGCACCGAACTGAACACTTCTGCTACGGCCACCATATCGACATCCTGCGGCAGCAGCCGGGCATGGCTCACTCCCATGGCGGCCAGATTAGGCAACTCGTTGAGCAACGCTATATAGCTTTCCGATTGCGTTTGAATCCCATTTACGCGGAGAAACGGTGCGCCGTCACGCGTTGTCAGCGGCATACCATCGGCATCTTCCTCGCAGATAAACCGACAGATGTCTTTGGTGCGTCCATGGGCGCGCGCATGGTAGCAGCGGGCGGAAGTCGCCAAAGGCGCTCGGCCAAAAACCTGCACTTCAATGCCAAGGTCGAAGCTCTGGGCCGTTTTCGTAGCGATAGCCATGCTCGCTCCCGGCATTTCGGTCGGCAGGCAAATATGTGTTGCACCTTGTCCTGCCAGCCAAGAGATGGTTGCCTCATTATAGGCGTTCATAAACGGGCCGACCCGGTGTGGACGCTGCGCCCGTGCCCAGAGTGCGGCTGCATTGTTGATCTCGATTTCAAAGCCCTCTGCCTCGGCCAAATCCCGTCTGGCTTGGCGTTCGCGGTCCAGCACCACTTCAGCAAGCGTGGAAACGACGACGCGCTTACCAGCGCGCTCGAGGCGCTCCATCACTTGCGGCAAGTCCTGTTCAAAAAACGGGGCTCGCTTCGAGCAGATCACCTCACCTAGATAGACTGTGCCAACCGGGGCCTCGTCGGCAATACGCGCATAAAAATCCCGCTTGCGCTCGGCGCTCCAATGATAAGCGAGCGGCCCCAAGGTGAGTTCCATCGCAGCTACCTCCACTTCTTTGTTTGAAACGCGCCTTGGGTCTCTTTTTGCCCTTCGGTCAATGCGACAAGGTCCGCCAGATTGGGATTTTCACCAGCGCGGATTGCATCGATTGCGCTGCGGAAAGCACCCACTACTTGCCTGACATAACTTTTTGATCTCTGCCTGCCTTCAATCTTGAAGGCATGAACGCCCGCAGCCATCAGATCTGGCAGAAGCCTTGCGAGATTCAAGCTGATCGGCTCCTCGAAGGCATAATAGCCTTCCGGGCGATGGGGAGCGGTATAGCGGCCCTTGCAAATCGTTGGGTATCCGGCAGTCTCATTGGGCGCAAAACAATCGATGATGAAACCCGCGAGGCGGCTGCGCATCGAACCGTCTTTGTCCCGTTGGTAAGTAACGTCCGCTGCCGGCGAACAAACGCCATCCATATTGGTCGACAAACCGGTGAACCAGTTGGTGAGGCTGCATCGCCCCTCCACCATGAGCCCATGATTGCCGAACACAAAAGTTTCAATCTCACATGGGATTTCGGCACGCAGTGAACGGATTTCAGGGATCGTCAATATCCGTGGCAACACAACTCGCTTCACACCGAAATGCTGGTAATAGTAACGGATCGCCTCGGGGCTCGACGCCGCGGCCTGAACCGAAAGATGAAGCCTTGTGCCAACATGGGTGGTTGCGATGTAATTTGCCACTCCCATATCGGCAACGATGAAGGCATCAACGCCAGCGCGAACGCCGTTGTCTGCGGCCTCCCTCCAAAGATTTGTCTTTCCTGCAGGTGGATAAGTGTTGAGCGCCAGCAGCACCTTTGCCCCTCGGGCATGGGCGTAAGCCACAGATGCCTGCAATTCCTCAAC
>Ga0209483_1000190_pt1 | contig 57305 bp, 32 predicted proteins | sample NGEPerA_FD_184508 | JGI IMG/M metagenome (GOLD analysis project Ga0209483, IMG submission 184508) | Arctic peat soil microbial communities from the Barrow Environmental Observatory site, Barrow, Alaska, USA - NGEE PermafrostL2-A... | ecosystem: Environmental > Terrestrial > Soil > Wetlands >... | reverse complement strand
CGTCGGCTGTGTCTGACACACCAAAAGCCGCGTGCGGCTTCATAACATCGGACAAAGAAAGTCTGAGTTATGAAACGTCGTTACATCCTCTACCGCCGCAAACGCGGCGGCATGTTCTACATCGAAGACACTGAAACCCGGAAGCAGGAAAGCACTGGCACGAGAAATCGCGCCGAGGCCATGTCGCTGCTCAACGCCCGGAATGAATCCATCCGCCAAGGCCGGTGATATCCCGGTGAGACTACAAGCCGCGCAACTGCCCCAAGTGCCCGGAGCTGCGCTGCCAGATGTGAGCTGGCTCTCACTCACGCCGACGAATGCTCCCGCCACTTCCAGACCCGTCATTCAAGCGGGTAAGGGCCATGACTGAACATTGCTGATGACAAGACGTTCGTCGGTCCGGCAGGAAGCTGGATTAGTTTAGCATCAAGGACGGCGCGGGAAAAATCCCGCGAATGTGCGTCTTCACCCTTCCGTGTATTACGTTGGGGATGGACAAAGAATAAAAAGAGCATAAAATCAAACCTGTTCCAGGACTAACTCAGGGAATGGATTAGAATAGTGAACCTGGTTACGATTGAAAACATTCCACATTGTCACGCGGCGGTCTTGACCATCAGATTTTTGGATATCCAGCAAAATATGGCCATGGTCCAAGTGGATAGCGGTCAAATGACTTGGCGCGTGCGTGCGACGAAATGAAAGTTAGCGAATTTATGAAGTTCCGTATATCATGCGGTGGGGTATTGCTGATGGTTTTGGCCATCTGCGGCTGCGTCCACAAATTTGCTTCCGGCGGCTCGATCAAAACGGCCAAGCTGACCCCCACTGATTTATCCACCATTCGCGGTGCCAACTATCGCGCTGCCGGCGCCGCGAACACCACCGATTATTGGCTCCATTACAATGCCGCCGAGACCGAGCGCGATCTCATGTATGCCGACCGGTTGAAGCTCAATCAATTGCGCGTTTTCGTGAATTACGCCTCGTGGCAGACCAACCATGCAGCGTTTCGTCGTAATCTTATTGATCTTGCCCGCGCGTGCAACCGGCACCACATCGGCCTGATGATCACCGTCGGCGACACGCAGTCATTCATCGGCGAGGACGGCACGATCAACCGCCGTCAGATTCGCGGATTCGTGTCGGCATTGGTCAGCGCGATTGGCAACGAACCGGCACTGGCATTTTGGGACGCGTCAAATGAACCCGACTACAATGCCGCCGGCGTTCCTGCGGATCGCCAGCAAAAGCGTTTTGAAATCGCCCGCCAGATTGCCGCCGCGTTGCACGAATTGGACAAGAAAACGCCGGTGACCATCGGCGTCGCCTATGAGACCAATATGGAGACGCTCGCTGACGCGGTGGATGTATTGTCGTTCCATGATTATCTCGCGACCCGCGCCGCGATTTCCAACGACATCGTCCGCGCGAAGGCGTTCGCCGCCCAAAGCGGCAAGCAGGTGATGGACACGGAAATCGGTTGCATCGCCCGCGCGAACCCTTACGACGTGACGCTCGATGAACACATGAATGCCCACGTCGGTTGGTATGTTTGGGAACTGATGATCACCAAGCGCTGGGGCGACGTTCACGGCGTGTTTTATCCCGACGGCACGGTTCGCGACCCGGCAATTCCTGCGGCGATGTTCGGCCTGTTCCGCAACCGAACGACCAACGCGATACTGGAAAACGTCAACCGCGAAAACTGGGTCCACACCGACATTCAGCTCGCCCAAGCCTGGCTCGATAACCCCGACGGCACGTGGAAGGATGGCCTCGCGGCCGCGGAGAAACTCGCCAACTTGCTGGAGGCGGCGCAATTGACCGCTATGCGCGAACCGCCCAGCCGCACGATTGAATTGTTGCGGCAAGGGCAGCCCAATACCAACGCCCTGCGCGAACAAATTTCTAACGACATCAAACTGTTGCAACCCTTCGAGTGGCCTGGCGCTTCCGCGTCCAGCGGTAATCGCCCTGCCACCCTGCTCGCCGTGACAACGAACGCTCCCGTGTATCCGCTCCCGCGCCGCGCCGGCTCGCGCACGCCAATGGATACCTCGACCATTCGCGGCGCCAATTACTGCTATGCCGAATATGGCGGCCATCCGGGCATGTGGAACAACTATTCGCCCGCGATCACCGAGCGTGACCTCACCTATGCCCAGCGGCTGGGGATCAACCAGATTCGCTGCTTCATCACCTACCAAGCCTACACAAATAATCCGGAGCAGTTCCGGCAGAACCTCCTGCACTTGGTGCGCGCCGCCGATCAGCGCGGCATCGGTGTCATGCCGGTGGTTGGTTATACAAGACAGATGATGACGAACGAAGGCCAACCCGGCGCCGAGGAATGGGCGAAGTTTCTGGTGGACACTCTGGGAAAAGAACCGGGCCTCGCATTTTGGGACGTTTGCAATGAGCCGGATTACCCGTCCACGCCGACCAACTTCGTCGCCAGCCGCGTGGCATTTGCGCGGCACATGGCAGGCGTGTTCCGCCGGCTTGATGGCCGGACGCCGGTGACCATCGGGTTTGCTTACGAACACACCATGGAACAGTGTGCCGATGACGTTGACGTGCTTGTGTTCCACGACTACCAGCAAACGCGTGAGGCGGTGCGAATGGATATTGAGAAGGCGAGGTTGGCGGGTGCCAGGGCGCACAAGCAGGTCATGGACGACGAGATGGGCTGCGTGTGCCGCGCCAATCCGTATGACATGACAATCCATGAGCACATGGACGCCCACATGGGTTTCTATCTTTGGGAACTGATGATTGTTTGGGACGGCACGCGTGGCTGGGGCAATGTGCATGGCATCTTCTATCCCGACGGCACCATCCGCGATCCGTCAATCCCGATGGCCGTCATGGGCATCTTGCGCAATCGCGGCCCGGACATCGTGCTTGAACAACCTGACCGCGAAGGCCGTGTCACCCGCACCGTTGCCGACGCCCGCAACTGGCTGGCGAACCCGGACACCGGCTGGAACGCCGGTTTGGACGTCGCGGAGGTCGCCGCCAATCTTTTGGAATCCGCGCAGCTTGTGCCGTTGCATGAACTGCCGAGCCGACAGGTTGGATTGCTGCGCCGCGGGCTGGAAGATCGCGCAACTCTCAAGACGCTCCTCGAAAAAGACATCGTCGCGCTTCAACCCTATGAACGATGAAACTAAATTCAATCGCCGTTGGAATTGTCCGTTCCGCTTCGCGGACCACGGTTTTTATTCCAGCGTGGCTGATATTTGCTGTAATTGCAGCGAACCAATTCTCCGCTGGGCCGGTTAGCCCGGTCGAAATCATTTCATTCGGAATGACCGCGAACGCAAACTCATCATTGAGCGGGATACGCGGATGAAACAGACATCAGTTATGCCGCGAAAATTCCTCATTCATCTGGTCGGAGAAACGACGAAGCCGGTGCCGGCCGAATTTCACGGCAGACAAATCGTTGTAAATTTGTAATTCAGGCATCCCAGTTTAAGAGCAGACTTAACTCATGCAAATTACGTGAAAGCCGCCAAATGACGCACAGCAAGGCGTCACGTCAGGGTGATGGTTTTGCCCGTTTGCGCAGACTCATAAATCGCCATCATAATTTTAAGGTCGCGCAGTCCTTCTTCGCCGGGAACCTTCGTCGGCTGGTGGTTCAAAATACATTGCGCGAAGTCGTCCATTTCCGCCGCGAATTGATCTATGGGCGGGAAGGCCGTCCACTTGCCGTCGCTGCGCCGGCCGTGAATGCCGCCGTAGCCAAACGCGGGAGCCAGTTCAAACCAGCCGCGGTCGGCAAAGGCACGAAACCGGTCGAACCCGTTGAAATCGTAAGTGGTGTTGCAACTGGCGATGGCGCCGCCGGGAAATTTCAACTGCCACGCGATGCTCTCCTCGATGTCCTTGAACTTCACCGGGTCGTTGGTGGTGGCAACGGCGGAAACGGAAACCGGCTCTTCGCCGGACAAATAGCGCGCCGCCTGAAGCGCATATATGCCCACGTCCATCAATGGCCCGCCGCCGGACAGCGCGCGGTTGAGCCGCCACTGCTTCGGGTCGCCGATCCGGAAACCGTATTCCGCCTGGATCATGTTTACACTGCCGAAAATTTTTTCGCGCGCGAGGCGGATGCATTCGATATGGTTCGGATCGAAGTGCAGCCGGTAGCCGACGGCCAGCATGCGGTTCGCCGCCTTGCACGCGTCAATCATCTGCTGACATTTTTCCGGCGACACCTCCATCGGCTTTTCGCAAAGCACATGTTTGCCCGCCTTGGCGGCCTTGATGGTGTGGTCGGCGTGCAGGCCGTTGGGCGTGACAACATAGACGACATCAATGTCGGGATTATCGGCCATTTTTTCCATGTTGTCGTAATTGTAGATGTTCTTGTCGGGGATGCTGTATTGCGCCTTCCAGCGTTCGGCCTTGGCGGGCGTGCCGGTGATGATGCCGGTCAATTGGCAGAAACTGGTTTTTTGCAGCGCGGGCGCGATCTGGTGCGTGCTCAAGCTGCCAAGTCCGGCGAGGGCGAAGCCGAGTTTTTTTGCCGGCGCGGCAGGTTGCGCGCGCACAGCCAGAGCGCTGACGAACGGCAGGCTCGCAGCGGCCAAGGCAGAAGTCTTGAGAAATTCACGGCGCGTTTGGAATTGGGTTTTCATGGTTTGAACTGGGATTATCATTGGGTTCTTTGTTTGACCGGTCTCGACTTATTCATTGCCGGTTTTATTCGGGTTCACAGATTTGATTGTTTGGCTGCGGCCAGTCCGGGCTTTTTTAGGATTTTACCCCCCGCCCAAATGATTGCGAGCGTTTTTCATCGCCGGCGGTTTTCGGTGAAGCCGGCGCGGTCCACTTCGGATTCGGCGTGGCTGCGTAGATTCGGAAACGCCGAAAATCGTGAACACAGTAGCCGGAACCGAGCGGGACGCTGGTTTTCGGCAAACCGAATTTTTTGAAAGTTCCATACACCGTCACGCCGTTGCAATTGGCGAGAACCGCGTTGCCGATCAGTTCCATTCGCACCCGATACCATTTGTCCGGTTTGAGCGTGAGCGGCTTGTGGTCCACGGTGGTGATGCCATTCCGCCTCCATTCGTCGTGTTCGAGCACCATGCCGGGCTGGCGGTCCTTGCTGTCCTGGTTCGCCCAGATGGAGGCGGCGTAAGCGTTTGGATTCAATTTGAAATTCGCCGGCGAAATGCGGCACGCCGCGCCGCTGTTCGTGCTGGTCGTGTCCGGGTCCCGATGAAAACGGAAATCCACCTCGATGACGACATTGCTGAAAGGCTGTTCGCAGTCAAATTCCAGCACCGGCATATGTCCGCCACGCCAGACGCTCTGAACGCCGTCGCTTGTCTTCTTCCAATTCGAGTGAGCAATCTTTACCGTCCAGCCGTCGGCGACGGGCTGCGGCTGGCTGGTGTAATTCGTCAGCGTTTTGAAATCGTCCTGGAACAGAAGACTGCCTTTCAACGCCATTTGCGCGTGCGCGTCGGCGGTGGCGGCGGCGATGGCGAATCCTAACGCGAGTTGAACAAAGACTTTATTGGTTGTTTTCATATCAATCATTCATGTGTTGTTCGGGAAAATTTCACAACTGCGTTGAAATTGAATACAGCCCGCCGGCCGCAGCGGAAAATTCAATTGTGTTGGCGTCAATTTGCCGGACTGCGATTGCTCTATCCATATCGAACGATTACTTGAGCAACTTTCACGTCGCACTGGAGCAAAATGCGTGTCGGTCACGGCGATAATCAATGGCAGAATTTCAGCAACGACAAAATCTTTTGTGTTTTTGACTGCCAGCAAAACTGCCAGCAGACGGCGGACTTGGTGAAACTCGGAAACGACTCGCCAAGACTCCGCTGAAACTCCGGCAAAGCCCGCTGACAAGGCAATTTGTCCGCGTCAGATTGTGCAACCGTTGTGTCATCGTTTCCAACAAGGTGCTGGATAAAATCACCATCAGCCTGCCGCGAGACATTCCCGTTGCGGATGGAGATCGCCATCTATCGGGCTGCTGGCAAATGTGTCCGATCCCGCAATAGCTGGGCATAGTGCAGGGCGGTTGCATCGTTGGGGTTGCGCTGAAGAACGTCCTCAAATTGTTTGCGGGCATCATCAAGCTTTTCCTGTTCGTATAGGGCGACGCCCAAGTCAATACGCGCCTCATTCAAATTGGGGTCAAGTTGCAATGTCTGCCGAAACTCCTGTTCAGCCAGCGCGGGCTTCCCAAGTCGGCCCAGTTCAAAACCCAGTTGCATATGTGGTTGAGCCTGGTCAGGCTCCAGTTGAACCGCCGCCAGATATTGTCGCGCCGCTTCGTCATGCCGGCCGAACGCCGCCAGTGCCCGTCCGGCCTCCATGCGCAAGCGAGGATCCGACGGGCTTAATTCAACGGCCGCAGCGAAATTGGTGACGGCCAGTCCAAACCAGCGGCGGCTGAAACAAAATCGCGCCAGCGTGGCCAAATCGTCCGGCTGGTTGACGCGATTGGTCAACGCCGTGTTGTAGCATTGTTGCGCGTCGTTGGTGCGCCCCATTTCTTCATACAGTTGACCCAGCGCCAGCCAGCCCGTGCCATAATTCGGTTTCACGGCGAGGGCGCGTTTGAACTCGACGATCGCCTCGTCGCGGCGGCCAAGTTTTTCCAGGCACAAGGCGAGATTGTGCCTGGCCCAAACGGCTTGCGGATCGAGCGCAAACACCTGTTGGAAGGCCGCGACCGCATCCGCGTATTTTTCTTCCTGCGCCAGCAGAATGCCGTCAAGCAGCCAGCACTGGGCGCAGCTGGGCATTATGTCAAGCGAATGTTGAACCGCGGCAACCGCCCCGGCATAATCCCCCTCCACCTGCTTGATTTCGCCCAATTGTTTCCACAGCACGGCATCGCCGGGCCACCGCGCGAGCGCGGCCTCGTCAGCGGATTGCGCCCCGCGCAGCAACACCGCCGAATCGGGTGGCGGCAATTTGCCCGCAGTGTCTGTCAGGCGGCGCATTTGTTCATCGTGGTCGGCTTGAAAAGTGAATGGAACGTCCGCCAGCCGCCCGTGCATTTCTGACAGGATCAGTTGCGTGTCGCGCGACGTGTATCCCAGGCGTTGCGCGCATCCGGCAGGATCCGGCCAGGACGCGCTTTCCGGAAGCACCAATGCTTTTTCCACTTTTTCTGCGATCACGCGGGCAAGAACATAATTGCCCGGGAATGTGAAATGGACATGGTCATAAAAAACATCGGCGCCGGGAATGCCGTCCGGACTCGCCTCCGTCAATGCGCGTTCGCCATCGGCCAGCGCGACATCGCCCGCCGCCTGCTGCCGGATGATGTCATTGAGCCGGCTGTCACATCGAAATCGCAAGGCATCCAGGTCGCGCGCCGCAACAAATTCTTTTTGGGCCATCCCGACATCATTCAACGCCAGCGCGCATTGGCCGCGCCGGAAACGTAACTCGGCGAAACTCTCGTCAATTTGTTCCGCTTGATCATAGTCCGTTGCCGCCTGCCGATAGTCCCCGCTCTCTTGGGCTTTTGCGCCGGCGTCGAACAGGCGTTGCCAGTCATCGAGTTGGGATTTCAAAAGATCGGGGCGGTGGAGCGACGCGAATGGGGCGCAATCCTTCAGGTTCACCGCCACCGTGCTTAATACAATTTTCGCGCCGCTGTTTTGGCCGGCGGCGATGATGTCTTTCAGATTTTTCCCGAAATTCTCATAGACTGCGCGGAGGCGCGGATCGGAAGCGGCTATTTTATATTTGACGAATGCACCCATGCCCTCCCATTCGCCATTCCCTGCGACGGTTTTCTGCGTCGCTCCCCGCAGTGCGTCGAACAATTGGCCGATCCGCGTCGCTTTGAGCGCAAGTCCGGCACGAATCAATGGCAGCGGCGTCGCTTGATTGCCAAAGACCGTCCCGGCGCCGAACGGCCCTACCACTTCATTGTTACCCATGTAAATCACCCACACGTCCGCGTGGGCCTCCGCGCAGTCGCGCGCCAGCGGCAGGATGACGTGCGAATTGATGCCGGTCATGGCGGCGTTGACCACTTCAAACTTTTTGCCGGGATGACGTAATTCAAGCATGGCTTCCAGCATACGGGGCAGTCCGAAGCGCGGTTGCGGATCGCCATAAGCGGCGGACTCACCAAAGACAAAAATCCGAACCGTGTCCGGCGGCTTCTCGCGCGGGATGGAAGTCGCTTCCGGCTGGCGGGCCGCGCGCGGACCAAAAAAGCGCCAACCAAACCGGTCGTTCTGCACAAATGTGTTTTCACCATGATTGGATGATTTCAGCAGGAATGCGGTTGGGTATCCAAACCCAGCCAGCCGAAGAATCAATTCAAGCAGGCCGAAGAAGAGCAGCGGCACTGCCGCCAAAGCCGCCAGCCGGAAATACCAAAATTTCCGTCTGGACAACGGCGCGGCAGGTTTCTTTGGAGAATTTCGCTTTGGCTTTCGCCGGCTCATAATGTCAAAATTGAACCTGTTCCATAACACTCATGCCATCTTCATTTCGCAATTGCATTATGACACTCCTACGGAACTTGTGGATTCTTTGGACATATTACTGCAAAGGCTTCCGATTCCGCAATAGCTGGACATAGTGCAGGGCGGTTGCATCGTTTGGATTGCGCTGAAGAACGTCCTCAAACTGTTTGAGGGCATCATCCTGCTTTCCCTGTTCGTATAAGGCGACGCCCAAAGCCTCACGCGCATCCATCAAATTGGGATCAAGCCGCAGGGTCTCTCGAAACTCCTGCTCGGCTTGGGCGGGCTGCCCAAGCCGGCCCAGTTCAAAACCCAGTTGCATGTGTGGTTGAGCCTGATTGGGTGCGAGTTCAACGGCAGCCAGATATTGGCGCGCTGCTTCGTCGTGCCGGCCGAACGCCGCCAGCACCTCTCCGTCTTCCATGTGCAAGCCGGGATCCGATGGACTCAGCTTGATGGCCTCGGTAAAATTGGTGACGGCCAGTCCAAACCAGCGGCGGCTGGCGCAAAAGCGCGCCAGCCTGGCCAGATCGTCCGCCGTATTGAAGTGGTTGGTCAACGCCGTGCTGTAGCATTGTTTCGCGTCGTTGGTGCGCCCCATTTCTTCATACAGTTGACCCAGCGCCAGCCAGCCCGTGCCATAATCCGGTTTCAGGGTGAGGAGGCGTTTGAACTCGGTGACTGCCTCGTCGCGGCGGCCAAGTTTCTCCAGACACAAAGCGAGGTTGAACCCGGCCCAATCGGCTCGCGAATAAAACTCATTGACATGCTTAAAGGCCGCGATTGCATCCTCGTATTTCTCTTCCTGCGCCAGCAGAGTGCCGTCAAGCAGCCAGCATTCGGGGCCCCTGCTGGGCACCAGGTCAAGCGAATGTTGAATTGCGGCATCCCCCCCGGCATAATCTCCCTCCCTCGCCTTGATTTCGCCCAATTGCTCCCACAGCTCGGCATCGTCGGACCACCGCGCAAGCGCGGCCTCGGCGGCGGATTGCGCCCCGCGAAGCGACGCGGACGAATCGGCCGGCGGTAATTTGCCCGCTTCGTCGGTCAGGCGGCGCATTTCTTCGTCGTGGTTGGCCTGAAATGTGAATGGAACGTCCCCAACCCGCCCGAACATGATTGACAGGGCCAGTTGCGTGTCGCGCAATGTGTAGCCAAGGCGTTGTGCGCATCCGGCAAGGTCCGGCCACGGGGCGCTTGCCGGAAGCTTCATTACACTCTCCACTTTTTCCGCGATGGCACGGGCAAGGTCATAGTTACCCTGAAATGTGAGATGGACATGTTCATAAAACAAATCGTCGCCGGGAATGCCGTCCGAACTCGCCTCCGCCAGCGCCCGTTCTCCGTCGGCCAGCGTCACATCGCCCACCGCCGTCTGCCGGATGATGTCGTTGAACCGGCTGTCGCATCGGAATCGCAACGCATCCAGATCGCGCGCCGCAATAAATTCTTTTTGGGCCATCGCAACATTATTCATCGCCAGTGCACACTGGCCGCGGCGGAACCGCAACTCCGCGAAACTTTCGTCAATTTGTTCCGCTTGATCATAGTCAGTCGCCGCCCGCTGAAAGTCCCCGCCCTCCTGGGCTTTCACGCCGGCATCGAAGAAGCGTTGCCAGTCATTGAGTTGGGACTCCGAAAGGTCGGGACGGTGCAGCGACGCGAACGGGGCACAATCTTTCAAGTTCACCCCGACCGTGCTCAATACGATTTTCGCGCCGCTGTTTTGGCCTGCAGCGATGATGTCTTTCAGATTTTGCCCGAAGTTTTTATAGACCGCGTCAAGACGCGGGTCGGAACCGGCCAGTTTATAGTTGATAAACATTCCCATGCCCCCCCATTCGCTGTTCTCCGCATCCGTTTTCTCCACCGATTTCTGCAGGGCATCGAACAACTGGCCGACCTTCGTCGCTTTCAGTTCCAGTCCGGCGCGGATCAATGGCAGCGGCATCGCTTGATTGCCAAAGACCGTCCCGGCGCCAAACGGCCCGACTACTTCATTGTTCCCCATGTAAATCACCCAAACGTCCGCATTGGCCTCCTCGCAGTCGCGGGACAGGGGCAGGATGACGTGCGAGTTGATGCCGGTCATGGCGGCGTTCACCACTTCAAACTTCTTGTCGGGGTGACGTAATTCAAGCATGGCTTCCAGCATACGGGGCAGCCCGAAGCGCGGTTGCGGATCGCCATAAGCCGCGGATTCGCCAAAGACAAAAATCCGAACCGTGTCCGGCGGCTTCTCGCGCGGGATGGAACTCGCGAACGGCTCGCGGGCCGCGCGCGGCCCAAAAAAACGCCAGCCAAATCGGTCGTTCTGCACGAAGGTGTTTTCACTATGATTGGATGATTTCAGCAGGAATGCGGTTGGGTATCCAAACCCAGCCAGCCGAAGAATCAATTCAAGCAGGCCGAAGAAAAGCAGCGGCACTCCCACCAAAGCAATCAACCGGAACAGCCACAGTTTTCGCTTGGTCACCGGTGCGGCAGTTTTTTTGATTTTGCTTTTTTGCTTCCGACGGCTCATAGCGTTCAGAACATATTGTCAAGTGAACCATCCTGTTTCGCTGTTTGCCAGAATGTTTGCTTGTCTCGCGGCGATTTAAGCTGGAGAAAATCCTTCCCCAACAGGCGCAGGATACATCCGAACGGAGTCAGGATTAAAATAAAGAACGCCGCCAGAACAATCTTGCCGAGAATTTGAAACGTATAAAACCCCAGCCGCGTCGTGAAGCGATAATAGCCGCGAAACCAGCGGGGCCGCAGCCACGCGCACAACGCCGCCAGCGCGATCAAAGCCAGCGCCGCCACCAGAACGGCGACAGAAACCACACCGCGCCAGCGCAAAATGCCGATGATGACGGTCGGGCCGATCATGCCAAACCACACGGCCTTCCGCCATTCCTTGGGGTCTTCTTTGAAGTGGAGTCTCATTTAATCTGCCTGTGGTGCGATGCGCCGTTCAACCGTGGCGCGGGGCTGGGCCAGTCGTTCGATGACGAAATTTCCGATGATCAAATAATCCATCTCGGTGTTCATAAAACAGCGGTAGGCGTCATCTGGCGTGCAGACTATCGGCTCCCCGCGCACGTTGAAAGAGGTATTGATGAGAACGCCGCAGCCGGTGGTTTGTTCAAAACGCAGGAGCAAATCATAAAGGCGCGGATTGACCTCGCGCGTGACGGTCTGCACCCGGGCGGAATAATCCACGTGCGTCACGGCAGGAATGGTGGAACGCCCGGCTTTGAGCAAATCAAAACCGCTCTTTCCAACGGGCAATGGCTGGCGCAAACTGGCTCGGATGGGCGCGACCAGCAGCATATAGGGCGAATCTTCATCCAATTCGAAATAATCCGCCACCCGTTCACGGCGCACAATCGGCGCGAACGGACGAAAGGATTCGCGGAATTTCACCTTGAGGTTCATCACCGATTGCATGCGAGGCGAGCGGGCGTCGCCGAGAATGGAGCGATTGCCCAAGGCGCGAGGGCCAAATTCCATCCGCCCCTGAAACCAGCCCACGACTTTTTCATCCGCCAGCAAGCTGACGGTTGTAGCGAGCAATTCGTCGTCGGAACAGCGCCGGAAAACCGCGTGGTGGCTATTGAGGACGGTTTCAATTTCGTCATCGGAAAATTCCGGTCCCAAAAGCGCGCCGCGCATCGAGTCGTTCGCGTTTGGCGTTCGTGCTTCCTTACTGTGCCACGCTGCCAGGGCCGCTCCGAGCGCGCCACCGGCGTCGCCTGCGGCCGGTTGAATCCAGATTCGCTCGAAAATTTTTTCGCGCAGGATGCGCCCGTTGGCCACGCAATTGAGCGCGACCCCGCCAGCCAGGCAAAGATTTTTGCATCCGGTCACGTCCCGCGCGCGACGCGCCAGCCGCAGCATCATTTCTTCACAGACCAATTGGATGGAACGCGCCACGTCCATGTGCCGTTGCAAAATCGGATCTTCCACGCCGCGCGGCGGGCCACCGAACAAGCGGTGAAAGCGGCCATTGGTCATCGTCGTGCCGCCGAGAAAATCGAAATAGTCCATGTTCAGCCGGAACGAGCCGTCCGCTTTCACTTCAACCAGATTTTCACGGATGGCATCGGCGTATTTTGGCTCGCCGTAGGGCGCGAGTCCCATCAATTTGTATTCGCCGGAATTGATGCGGAATCCGCAATAATCCGTGAACGCCGAATAAAGCAAACCGAGGGAATGTGGAAAACGCAACTCCTCGAGCATTTTGATTTCCGAGCTGCGGCCGGTGCCAATCGTGGTCGTCGCCCATTCGCCTACGCCATCCACGGTGAGAATGGCCGCCTCGGTGAACGGCGACGGGTAAAACGCGCTGGCGGCGTGGGCCTGGTGGTGTTCCGTGAACAAAACGGCGCAATCCGCGCGCAGCTCCGGCAGTTCCTTGTGAATCGTGCCACGCAGATCGAGCCGTTCACCAAGCCAGTTCGAGATCACAGTGGGAAACGTCCGCCAGCCGCGCGGCACCACGGCCAGATACGTCTCCAGCACGCGGGCAAATTTGAGGCCCGGCTTGTCGTAGAAAACGACCGCGTCCAATTGCCTGCGGGTGAGTCCTGCCAGGTCCAGACAGGCGTCAATGGCATGGCGCGGAAAATCCGGATCGTTCTTTTTCCGCGTGAAACGCTCCTCCTGGGCCGCGGAGGCGATCCGGCCATCGCAGACCAATGCCGCGGCCGCATCATGGTAAAATGCCGAAATCCCCAGGATGTTGCGCCACGACGGCATTGCTTAAAATGGATAAAGAGCCCAGACGATGCCTGAACTGGACGCAAAAATGAGGACAGCCGCGAGCACGAGCAGAAGTAGCACCAATGGAATCAACCACCATTTTTTCTCACGCGAGCAGAACCTGAAAAATTCTTTGAATACGGTCCACATAAATGCAGCAATGTCACTGTGATTTGCCATGTTTGCCACCCAATGGCGGCTAAAAAAAAGAGGCAGAGGTTTTCACCTCTGCCTCTCTGATTCATATCTTAATTACAGGCATCTGCCTTACTGGATCGCCTTGAAGAACAACTGCGGATACGTCGTTATGTTGTTCGTGTAGGGCGATGTTGCCCCGGCAACCGGCGTCCACGGGCCGAGTATGTTCGTCGCTTCGAGCAACGAGCTGCCGGTCCATGTGAACACCACTTGATGATTGCCGTTGAGAACCGGTTTGTTGACCACCGGCGATGCCGTCGTCAGTGGCACCGGCGGTATCAAGCCGTTGACTTGGGCTACGCTCAACTCGGTGTTGTAGATTTGCACGCCGTAAATGTTGCCCGTGTAATAGCCGTTGTAGCCAATACCAGGGCTGCCATTACTGGCCGGCCGCTCTGTGGAGCCGATGGTGAGATGCACATTCGGTGTCATATTGTAAGCCACGTTGTTAGTCTCCTGGGCGACGAGGCTACCATCAATATACAGGTTGCGTATGCCTGACGACGCGTTAAACGTGCCAGAGTAGAAGTGCCAGTTGGAATCAACGGTATTGTTGGCGCAATTATCATCATTGCCATAAGGCTCATAGCCCACGGAAACCGAGCCTGCGCCATTGTCCTTAACCGTAAAGCATGGCACGCCATTTCCATTGCCGCCTCGTATTGCCCATGCTCCGGGATCGCCTTCCGAATCCTTGGATACCATCGAAGTCCAGGCACCCGGCGCGCCCTTCGCCCAGAACACGACACTGAATGTGTTGCTGATGGTATTATCGAACGTGTTGGTGTAGTTTGCGTCAACAGTGGACGAGTTGCTGATGGCAATCGCGGTGCTGCCGGCATAGAGCAGGAGCGAATTACCGGTCGCCCCAGGTGGCACATCGTTTGTGAACCGATAGTTGCTGGAGGCTGCATCGGAGGCACCGGCGGCACCGTAGCCGTCATGCGTGCCGGCCGGCGAATAACCTGACGTGTCGGTCAAATTAGCTGCTCCCGTCAACCATGCGCCCACGACATTCCCAGCCGATATGGCCGCAGTTTGGGAAACTGTGACGGTTGAGTTGCTGCTGACCGCCGTGCCGCCAGAATATGTGATAACCAGATTATATACACCCTGGAAGTTTGTCGTCGTATCCTCGATCGTCAGGACATTGGTAGCCGATCCAACGATATAACCTCCGCCATAGGCACCATCAACCAGATTGGTGTCATTTAACTGCCACTGATAGGTCGTGGCTTTGTTAAATGTGGTGACAGTGGCGCTTATTTTGAATGTTACGCCTTTGTAAGCACTGATGGATTGTGCCGGCTGCACGGTGATCACCGGGTTGGGCAACAATGCCACAACCTGGGTGGAACTGAGGCTATAGTTATAGTAGCGCACGTCGTAGATATAGGCCCTGGCGAAGCCGGTAAACCCGGCGGTTGTCTGTTCCTGGCCACCGATCATGAGATGCTTATTCGCAGCCAAGGCATAGGAGGATATGAGGTTGGTTTGTTGACCCACCAGCACACCATCCATATACAAGTTGCGCATGCGCGTCACCGGGCTGTAAGTGGCGGCATAGTGGTGCCACGTGCTGCTGTTGGCGGGAAGAGCCTGCGGGCTGGATTCCATAACCGTATTTCCCCAAAGGCCATCCCCCAAGGTGTAGACGGTGGCACCATTATCAATGCCATCCAAGTCGTAATACAAATGTTGGGACCACGCTTCAATGCCGACACTCCATCCCAGACCATCATATTCGCTGTCATTATTATAGCCATCCTTGGACACCCACGCGATCCAAGGGGCCCCGCCGGGTCCACGATCCTTCGCCCAGAACGCGACGGTAAACTCTGAAGCAGCGTATGTATTGGTGTAGGTCGCGCCGTCTGCGGTGGACGAGTTTGAGATGGCGATAGCCGAAGCACTGGCGGGGAATCGAATTGATTGACCACTCTCACCGAGCGGCACATCATTCGTGAAGTAATAGAGGCCAGCACCGACGGCGTAACCGTCGTGCGTGCCCGCCGGTGTAAAGCCTGAAAGATCAGTCAAAGTACCATTCGTGAACCATTCACCCACCAAGGTCCTTGGCACAATGGTAAGAATCGCAATGCTGCTGGTCGCATGGCCATAGAGATTCGTGACAATCACCTGATACGAACCTCCGTCGTTCGTCGTCAGACTGAGAACAGTCAGGACGTTCGAATTTAGGCCGGAGAAATTGGTGCTGTCAGGCAAAAGATTGACATTGGTGCCGTTCAACAGCCACTGATACGAAAGCGGCAGGGTGCCGGCGGCGGTAGCTTGGAAATTCGCCGCCGTTCCGGTAAAGCCGGCAACGGCATTCGGCTGCCCGTCCACCGCTGCCGGAACTGTGCCATAAATCCCCTGAACTTGGGAAGCGCTGAGCGCGTAGTTATAGACGCGCGCGTCAAAGACCTCCATGGTGGAGTAGTTGCCATAGGTGCTGCCCGGCGGGCTGTCTTTGGCGCCGATGCAGAGATGTTCAACCGCAGCCAAGGTATATGTCACGTTGTTGGTTTGGCTGGCGGCCAACTTGCTATCCACATACAGATTACGTATGCCTGTCGAGGCGTCGTAAGTGCCAACATAGAGGTGCCAGCTGCCATCATTGCTGGGAATGGTTGTGGTGCCCATGTCATCTCCGCTAATCCCCAAGGTGGCCGTGCCACCTGCGCCTCGAAGTGTGAAACACGAATCTGGGCCGCCTCCGTAACTGCGGAGCTGCCATCCGGCTTCAGTTTCGCCAAACTTGGAAACCCATGGACTCCAAGTGGTCGGCCAGCCCTTCGACCAGCATGCGACAGTGAAAGCATTGCCGATGGCGTTGTCAAACGTGTTATCATAGTCCGGGTCCAGTGTGGACGAGTTACTGACGGCGAAGCCGGAGGCACCGTTGAAGAAGAACAGCGATTGGCCGGACTTGCCGGGCGGCACATCATTCGTGAACGCATAGTTGCCGGCGCCGATGACCATGGCGTCGTGATTGGCCGCCAGAGAATAGCCTGAAACATCCACCAAATTGGTTGATGCGACTGATCCGTTAAACCATTCACCCACGAGGGCCGCAGGCTGAACGGCAAGGGTCGCATTGCTGCTGACCGTCATGCCAATCACGTTGGTGACGATCAGATGATACGAACCCGCGTCGTTCGTCGTCACATTGAGGATGGTCAACACGTTCGAAGTTGCACCGGTGAAATTGGCGGAGTCCACCAAGCCGCTGATGTTTGTGTTATTCAACTGCCATTGATATGCAAAGGGTGCGGTGCCGTTGATGCCAGTGGCCTTGACCTGTGTCGTTACTCCCGCAAGGACGTAGTCAGATTGCGGCTGCGTGGTTATTGACGGCTTAAATCCCTGCAAGCCGTAGCCCGCTCCGAACAATTGCAGAATCTGGGCGGAAGTGAGGGCAGACTTGAACACGGCCGCATCGGAAATGTAACCGGCAAATTCGTTGTTGGCCGTGACGGTAGCACTAAGCGAATCCGAGCCGAGAAAAATCCCTCCACTGCTGAACGCTTCGGCGGTGTGCGCAATGGGATTGACGGCCGACAACAATACGGGCTGATTATTGTTGTTGGGATCAAGGTAATCCAGATAGATGGTCGCCTGATTTGATTGGATCACCAGAGCCACATACGACCAAGTGCCTACTGGCGGATAAAGGCCGGAACCGAAGCCCCAAGTGTTTTGATTGTTGTTGTTCCAAGTGTAACCCAAGACGGTTGCGCCGGCAGCGTTCTGAGTTCCTCCAAACCCAAAGCCGGCTACGTCGCCTGCGGAGGTCCGGTTAAAGAGCAATCCCGTAAAGTTGACTTGCTGGGCGTCAGGATTGATCCACATGGCGATGGTCACCGCGTTGGTATTAAGATTCAACGGCGGAAGCGTGATTGATGAATTTACATCGCCCGCCACAGTCAGCGCCGCGCCCTGGTTGACTGCAAATCCAAGGAAAGGCGGATTCGGAGGCGCATATATGCCGTCAAAGCCATTATAAACATCGATTAAATAAGTCCCATTGAATCCGTTGCCGGTGTAATCATGAGCCAGCAAGGTTCCGGTGGCAGGAGTAGTGGTTTCATCCAACTGCCAATAGGCAACCGGATTATTGGATAGCGCATATGCGCCGTAACTGCCGGGCGGCGGCGGCGTTTGGGCGCGGGCCGTTTGCGAGAGCGTCGCGGCGACGCCCAGAATCAGGCAGGCGGCAAGCTTGCCGGCGCGACTGGCCGTGAAGGGTTGCAAACGGAGCCAAATTTGCCTGAGGCGGGATGATGAAGCAGGGGTTGGGTTATTACGGTTCATAATGTTAACATTTTTTATTTCCAGATTTCTTGCGTTATTTTCTTCGTGAATTTCACGCTAATCAGCCAAGTTGCCTGACACAACTAGTGGGATTGCAATTCATACTAACAAATTGTGAAACGAATGCAATATGACAAATGACATATTCGCACGGGCACCGGCCAATGTCCCGATAACCCGTCCCCGGCAACGGCGTCCAGGCCGCAGATTGCGGTTTGTGCAACCGGCAAGGTGGTTTGAAATGGCAGCAGTTCGGCTCATTTTTTTCGAAGGTGTTTGGTGGCGGCTTCTGTCCGTGTCCGAACATGGAGTTTTTTGAAAATGTGTTCCAGATGGTTCCGAACCGTTCCGGCCACGATATTCATTCGCTGGCCGATTTCCTTGTTCGACAGTCCTTCCACCAACAGTTCGAGAACCTCTGTTTCACGAGCAGTCAATCCGTCGTTGTTCGGTTCCGGTGCCGGCACCCGAAAAGACCGCACCACCATTCGGGCAATGGATCTGGTCATCGGAGCGCCGCCAGCCCTGACTTCAGACAGGGCCTGGATGATTTCATCCGGGCGGGAACGCTTGAGGATAAAACCGCAGGCACCGGCTTTGAGCGCTTGAAAGACAAGGTCAGTGTCATTATAGGCGGTCAACATGATGACTTGAAGATTCGGCATACGTTCGGTCAACTGCGCGGTGCAAACAATTCCAGATTCGTCCGGCAGGTGAATGTCCATCAACGCAACGTCGGGTTGGTGGATGGGCACTTCCTTGATGGCCTTGCGGGAAGTAGGACACGCGCAGACGCAACGGTATTCCGGGTTGCGGTTTATGAGTTTCACGAGCATTTTGCGCATCGCGTCGTTATCCTCTATGATGGCAACCTTGGTCATTTTATATGTTGAATGAGTGTGTCCGATAACTGAAAGTGTTTCCGATGAATTGTGTGGTTGGATTTACGGTTGAAGCCAGCTAGGGAGCGGAAACCATTACCGCGTTGCCTTTGTAATGAACGATGGCATCCGTTTTATCCGTGATGGAGACTCCAGCGCCGTGATCTTTTGAAACCAAGACGATGTTGAACGTGCGATCCTGCAACATACCGGGGAAACCACCGGAGCGTTTTCCAATTTCCAAAGTGTGTTTGGCGTCGTTCCAAGAAATCGGAATCGTGGCATATTTTCCCTTTTCATAATTGTAATTGTCGTGCTCATCCTCATAGAGCGTGAACTTGCCGTCCGCACCGCGATAAATGCGGAGTTCAATGGGATCAGCCGGTTTCTCGCTGGAATATTGAAGGAACGGCCCCATGGGAATGATCGAACCGGGTTTGACGAAAAGCGGCACGGTTTCGACCGGAGCCGCCGCCTCAACACTCTGGCCGGCGGGAGAAGTTGCGCCGGTCCAAAAATTATACCACGGAGCGCCAGCAGCCGGCAAATAGACTGATTGCGTGGTGGCTCCCGCAGTTGTCACGGGTGTCACCATGATTGCCGGCCCAAAAAGATATTGATTGCCGATGCCCAATACTTGCGGGTCTTTGGGAAAATCCATCACCAGCGGACGCATGAAAGTCGTGCCGTCCGAAGTGATCTGCCAGGCCGTCGAGTAAAGGTAGGGCAGCAGGCGGTAGCGCAAATCCAGATAGTTCCGCAAAATCCCCTGCGTCTTCTCGTCGAACCGCCAGAATTCCTTGCCCGGATTCAGGCCGTAGGAACCATGCACGCGGAACATCGGGCAGAAGGCGCTGAATTGGAACCAGCGAGAGAAAAGTTCCTGATACCGCGGGTTGGAGGGGTCTCCATTCCCCGCGGAACGGTTGCCGAAGAAACCGCCGGTGTCGGTGTTCCAATAGGGAATTCCGGAAAGAGAAAAGTTCAGTCCGGCGGGGATTTGATTTTTGAGAACCTCCCAAGTCCCTTGGATGTCACCCGACCATGTGATGGCGCTGTTGCGCTGCTGGCCGGCATAGGCGGAGCGCGTGAGGATGACGACGCGTTTTTGATCGGTTGTCGCACGTTGCCCCTGATAAATGCCGGTCGAGTGCATGAGCGGATAGGCGTTGTAGACCTCGTAGCCCGGTCCCAATGGAGTGGTGTAATTGCGGAAGCCCATGCCGCCGATTTCCGGCTCGGGCGCATCCAGCCACCAGCCGTCCGCACCCTTGGAGAAAAGTTCATCGCGCATCTGCTTCCAATAAGTCTGCCGACCGATGGTAGCGAAGGGGTCATACCATTGTCCGTGGCCCGGCGGAAAGGCATACGTTGTCACCTGTGGAAACATACCGCCGACGGCGTTGAGTTCTTTGCTGTTGTCGCTGCCGAGATCGAACTTTGCCCAGACGGAGATGAGCACATGATAGTTCATCGCGTGCAATTCCTTGAACATACCCGCCGGATCCGGATAGCGCGCCGGATCGAACAGGTGCGAACCCCAGGTGTTGGTGCCGGGCGGCCAGTATTGCCAGTCCTGAATAATTCCGTCCACGGGAACTTTGAGTTCGCGCAACTTCGTGGCCACGCCGAGCAATTCTTCCTGGGACGCGTAACGCTCCTTGCACTGCCAGAAGCCCAGCTCCCATTCCGGCATCAGCGGCGCATCGCCGGTAAGATGGCGATAAGCTTTCATGGCCGTGTCAATCGTGCCGTCGCCATAACAAAAATAGTAATCAATGGCGTTGCCCGCTTCCGAAGACCAGCGCAAAACTTTTTGGTTTGAATTTGTGTCGCCCGCAGAAGTCGTTGAAATGGTCGTCACGGCGGGGTTATCCCAAAGCATCATATAACCTTTGCTGGAGGTGATGACCGGGATTCCCACGTCCGTGTTCGCCTGTGCCAGCCTCACGTTTCCGCCGCTGGAATAATTCCAAACGCCACGCTGATGCTGGCCAAGTCCATAAATGCCTTCATCCGTCGCCAACTCAAATGATTGGCCGCAGGAAGTGACCGCCGCGCCCGCAACCCTGGCTGGCGCGATGCTGCGGCCTTGAGCCGCCTCTTGAAGCACCAGATGACCGTCAGCGTCGAGGAAACTTACCGCGCCGGTCAGCTTGTCAATTTTCACCTTTATGTCCGAGGTCGCCAGGATGAACGCCTGATCGTTTTCCTGCCGCGTCAAGCCCGCCTTTTCCGGTTTGGCGACGACGGACAGACTCTTGAGCGCCGGCACTTCATTGGTGGCGGCGTAGGTGACCCGGACGATTTCCGGCGACCAGAACTCCACGCGCAGCGTGCCGCCGTCAACGGTGTATTGCGCTCCGTCGGACAATTTTTTAGCTGCCGTAACTGCGGCCCAAGCCGGTGCAAGCGGCAGGGCCAGAATTCCTGCGATAAAAGCCAAGGACAAATATTTTTTCATGATTGATTTTCCATTTGCCGGCGGGAACAGCTGGTCGTCAAGTCTCGCCGGTAATTTTTGACGGGCAGGTTATTTTTTGCCGGCGTCGAGGTTCAATTGAACCGCGCCTTCCAGCCTGGCTGAAAATTTGCGGATGGTTTTGGTCACGTTGGGCACGGGCTGGTAAGTGAATTGTCCGGCGGGGTAGGCTTCGATGATCACATAATCGTAAATTTTGACGGCGGGACGTTTCGGAATGTCGGCCAGAAAAACCAGGCCGATGCAGGGCGATCCGGGGGCGTTTTCCTCGACGAGATTTGCCGGACGGCTGGTGGTGACGGTGTTCGGCGCCACCCACGAGCGGCTTAATTCCGGGCGCAACAAATCGGTGTAGCCGCTGTCTACGACCAATCCGCCGGGCGTAACCTGAAGCACCTGGCCGCAGATGCGCCGCCGGCCATTGACGCAGGCGGCTCGGATCTGCTCGGCTTTTTGTGCGAGCGCGCGGACGTCTTGAATCTGGTTTGTGCCGGGGTTCGCATCGCTAGAAATGGTTGAAGCCGGAGCAGCAGGGTTTGCGGGGCTGCTTTGCGCCCGGCCAGATGACGCGCCGGTAATAATCCAGCCAGCCACGGCAAACGTGGAAAAAATCAAACGGAAGTCTGAATACATGGAACGTTTTGGTTCAAGGTTGCAATAGCAGGACGCGATAAAAACGGTTTGGAAAGTTGGCCGCATTTGTATCGGTCAAATAGAACGGCGTGGCGGAAGGCGTGCTGGTGCTGATGGAAATCCACTGCATCAAATTGGTGGAGGACTGAAGCACATAGTTTTGATTAGGCGTCGCGGACAGTTGCAACTGGAATACTCCGTTGCTGAACGCGCCGGGTGCCGTGAAAAAGATTGGCGGCAAAATTGTGAACAGGCCGCTGGCGGCGACGCTGTTGATGTAGCCCGCTTCAAATGCGTTGGCGCTGACGGTGGCGGTGTTGGTCAGAACAATCGCATTGGAATAAACCAAGGAACTGGTCGTGGGCAATGTGCCGTCGAGCGTGTAATAAACGACCTCATTGGTGTCGGGCGGCAGCACGTTGATGCTGACCGGGCCGTAGTTCGTGCCGCCGGACGGAGCCAGCACCGGCGGCGCGAGCGCGGGCGTGCCGCCCAGGCCGTTGATGAACGCGACGAAGACGGCCATGGCGTTGGAGTCCACCAGATTGCTCGCAAGCGGCGGCATCTGGATGGCGGTGCGGACGTCGGAGCGTTGATAGAGGATCGAGCGCCAGATGTCGTGAGGCTTGATGACGGCGGCGTTGTCATAACCCAGGCTGCTGACGACAGCACCATTGATGATGTTCTGGCTTGCGAGCGGCGTGTCATACCTCGCGTCAAAGTTGGCGTGACTGACCCCCCCGGGCCGATGGCACTGCGCGCAGTTGGCATCTATGTAGGAACGAAAACGGTTGGTCACGTCGGCGGCGAGGTTGGTCACCGACACCATTTGCGAGTAAGTTGGAATCTGCGCCTCGTCAATGGCCGGGTTCAACAATCCGAGGCGGTTGAAAGTGCGGAGTTGATTGTCCGTCACGCCGGAGGATGGGTAGGTAAGATTTCCATTCAACTGGCGCGTCTTGACGCCCAGCACATAATTGGCGACGGGCTTGTGGCATTGCAGGCAATCCGCCGGGCTGGGATAATACCAAGTTTGCGTGCGGACACCCGTGGCGTTGGTGATGAGAATGTTTTCGGACAAACTGGCGGAGAGCAGGTCGGCGTCGCTGTTGTCAGCCCGCCATTTGTAAGTGACGCCATAGACCGCTCCGTTAATGTCACACACCAGCAGGCGGGTTTCCAAGCGTCGCAGAGGGGCATTGGGATTGGTCTCGTCGGTCACGAGCGCAAAGTGTTTGACGAAAACCGTGCCGCTGGGGAACGACCACTCGCCGTTGGTGGCGAAACCGATTTGCTGGCCGGAAGTGTCGGAGCCGCCATTGTAAGGCAGCGCCATCCAGCGGGTTTTCACCGCGCCATCCGACCAGAGCGGCGTGTTTGGATTGTAAGGAATCAATCCGTTGGTCGGGATCATGCTTGGCGTGTTGCTGAACACGCCAGTTTGTGAGAGCAGCGGCGGCAAAACGCCATTGATGGTCTGCGGCATATTGAAAAATGGCGGAACTGTTCCACGCGTCGTCAGGCCGTAGGGCTGGCCGCTGCCGGGATTGACGGTGATGTTGACCGTGGCGGAAGTGCTGGCCAAGCCGCTGCCATCCGTGACAACTGCCGTCAACGCATAACTGCCGGCGGCCAGGCCGGTCGCGGTCAGGGTGTAAGGCAGGTTGCTGACGCTGCCTTGGTATGCACCATTTACATAGAACCCGACGCTGGCGATGTTGTTGTATTGTCCGGCTGCGGAGGCGTTCATGGTAACACTGGCGCTGGCGGTATAAGTGGAACCGTTGGTCGGCGTGTTTAAGACGACGCTGGGCGGCGGGTTGGTGTAAGGATTGAGCTGCGTCTGCGGGATGGTCACCTGCGTGGTGGACGGGCTGCTCCATTGCAGTTGAGCCACCGCTCCGCCGCCGTTCTGGTAGTAATCCATCCGGATATTGTAAAGTTCCTGCGCCTTGAGCGTGATGGATCCTTGGTAAGTCGTCGGCGCTTGGTCCACCCAGCCGTCGGCCAGCAACTGTCCGTTCACCCACAGCCGCACCCCGTCATCGGCGGTGGCGTAAAACGTGTAGGTCTCGTTGAATTGTGGCTGCACCGAGCCGGTCCAGCGCACCGCGAACTTGGTCTGTCCAATCTTGGGATCAGGCCCGACTGTGTTCCAATTGAAGTTCACCACGGCGTCGGTGCGGACCAAAGTCGCCGGCGTGTTGAACGATGCATTCGCGAACGCGGTCGCGGTTGTGTTCGTCCAGTATTGTCCCCGCAGGCCAACGCCCTGGCCGATGGAAGCGCTGTTGATAAATCCGGCGGCGGTCACCGCGCTGTTGACGTATCCGGGCTTGACGGCGACGACATGCAGGGCAGCGGAATTGGTCAAATTGAAAGGCCCGCTGTAAAGGATTGAATTGGTATCAGGGGACGAGCCGTCAATCGTGTAATAGAGAGATGTCCCGGGTGTCGCATCGGCCAGCGTGACGGTGACCGAACCCGAGAAAACCCCGCCGTTTGGCGAGATGGTCGGTGCGGCCAGGAAAATGCCGTTGCCAAAAACCGACGCGGCATATTGTCCGCCGACATAAACTTTGCCGTTGACGACGGCCGGCACGGTGAACAAAACGGCCGCGCCGGGATTGTCGCGCGCGAGGTTCTGGCTGCTGTTGTAAAATTCCTGCGCCACGTTGGTGGCGTTGAAGGCGTGCAGCACCGCCGGGCCGCTGCTGCCGTAGGCGGAGGATTGAATCGCCCAGAGGACAGCGTTGCTCGTGCCATTGGCCGAAACCGTGGGCGTTGCGCCAGGGTAAGTGTAAGCGGTCGAGCCTTGCGCGACCGGGGTGGTGGTGATCGAATTGCCGGAAATGGCAAATTGTTTGATGACATCGCTGCCGCCGCCTTGATTCTGACAGGCGATGAAGTAAAGCATCCCGTTAAAATACGCCGGCGAACTCCATTGGCCTTGCACCGCGCCGACGAGCGCCTGGACGATCTGCGAATCGGAACTGGAATTATATTTCCCCATGTTGGCCGTGTTGAGCAGGTAGGCTGTGCCGAATTTGCTGCCGCTGAATAACAGATTTGTCCCGTTGACGGGCGGCAGCAGGAGCAACCCGGCGGAGCTGACATCCAGATCCTGGTTGTTCATCGTGGACTGGTTGTAAGGCGTGAAATAATCCGCCAGCTTCAAGCCGCTCGGACCATTGGTCAGTTTAAGAATGCTGTCGCCGTAATCCGATCCGTCGGTATTGGCGTCGAAAGATCCGTTGCCGGTGTTCAAGTAAATCGCCCCGTTGGTGTCGGCAGCCGGGCCGTTGCCCGTCATCCAGATGCCGCCCCTGCCTATGTTGGGCGCCGTGTTAAAGGTGCCCGTTTGCGCGAGTGTGTGCGCGTCGTAGCTGAACACCCAGCCATACCATGGATCATGGTCGCCCGGCGAGGCGTAGCAAAGATAAACCATTCCGTTGGCGAGCAGCAAAGCGGGACGACATTGTTCCCGCAAACCGTTCCAAAGAACGTAAGGGCCATTCGTATCGCCTTGTCCCGGCGTGCCGGTGCCGGGATAATTGGTGACAGTGATCAACATGGGGCTGTTGTAAGCCGTCCGCTCCAGGCCGGTGGTGATGTCAAGCGCATGAAGCCGGTGGACATAACTGGTGTTGCTGCCGGAAGTTTCCTTGGTTCTTGCCTCGACATAAATCGTGCCGGTGGCCGGGTCAATCACCGGGGTCGCCGTGATGCCGATGATGGGAGTAATGTTTCCGTTTGCGTCCGATCCCGGAACAGGAATGATGCCCGCCGCCGCGTTAATAAAACTGTTCGTCCAATACGGCGTGGGAACATAATTGTCGGCGTCGAACGCATACACCGTGTCATTTTCGGTCGCGACGTATAGGACGTTATGCACACCTTTGCCGGGAATGGTAACATTTGTGGCAATCAGCGCCTGCGCATAGACGTAGCCGTCCACATTATAAGTGAACAATTTTCCAAAGTTGTTCGTGTTGACGTTTGCCGGCGTGAGGATCGTTTCATTGATGTTGGCACCGGCGCGGGTGTTGTCATAATGATACGTCAACACCGGCAGTTGTGTCAGCGATGCGAGCGTGGTGAAAGTTTTCGAGGGCGTTGCCCAGGCGCCGCCGGCCGCGTTCGTGCCCGTGACCGTGAAATAATAAATCGTGTTTGTCGCCAGCCCGAGGACGGTGATGGAAAAATTTCCCGACTGCGCGCCGAACGTGACGTTGTTGGCCCAGGCGGCCGGATTATTGCCGCCGTCGGTCGTCCCATAATAAAGCGTCACGGTCGGCGTCGAACCTCCGACGGAAACCACCTGTCCGCCCAGAGCCGCAGAAGTGGCTTGAACATTTACAGCGGGCAGGTTGGTCAGCACGGGAAGCGTCACATTAACCGTGTTGAACGACAGGGAAGGCGCGGCCCAGGCACCGCCAGCCGAATTAGTCGCCGTGGCCGTAAAATAATATTTCGTGTTCGGGGTGAGGCCGGTGATGTTCGCCGAAAAATTTCCCGACTGCGCACCGAGCGCAATGTTGTTGGCCCAGGCGGCCGGGTTGGTGCCGCCGTCGGCCGTCCCGTAATAAATCGTCACGGACGGCGCGAGATTTCCGGTCGAAACAACCTGGCCGTTAAGCGTCGCCGACGTGGCTTGCACGGACGAAGCGGGCTGATTGGTGACGACGGGGTTGGTGACGACAATCGGCGTCACGCTCACGTTGGTGAACGTGGCGGTGTTCAGCGCCGAGTTGTTGTGGGCCGTCACATTGAGGCCGGCCAGCACACTGCTGTTCATGGTCACCGGCTGGCTGCTGACTTGCACCCAGGTGGTTCCATCGGTGCTGTAAGAGCCGGTGAAAGTTCCAGCGGAGCGGACCAATTTCAGCCAGACCGGCGCAGTAATGCCGGTAATTTGGCTGTTTGAACTTTGGCCGCCGGCCGTGCCGCGCCATTGATAACTGATTCCCTGGCCAGCCGTGGCGACGATGCTCACGTTGACCGAACCGGCTGTGCTGTCATTGCGAAACATGAGTCCGGCCTTGGACCAGCCGCTTCCTGGATCGCTGTTTTGCAGGCTGGTCACTTGGGCAATCATCGCGCCGTCGCCACCCATCGAAGTGCTGGCGTAGTTAAATTGATCGGACGCGCCCCAAATGTCCGCGCCGCCGCCGGTCACAGCCCAGCCGCCGTTAGTGTAGCCAGCCGAGCCGGCCAAACCCGGCGTTCCGATGTCCGCGTCGCTCCAACCCGCCGGCAGAGCTGCCCAGGCCGTGGCGATTGGCAGAAGCAGCAAAATCAAACAAAGCCATTTCATGAGCAGGCAATTGCGTTCGATAAAATGGGGGCGGGGAGTATTCATAAACACGTATTCAGCCTCTTGATGACGATGTCGTTTGCCGGCGGGAGGGCGGGAACGAACAGGACACATCGGTCTGCTGATTGGCCTCCCAGCCCGGCACAATGGCAGCAGCGGGAGAAACGCATGGAATTATCCAAAAAGTCCCAAACGGCAATGGCCAGCGTTCTAGCACGCTAATCTGAACAGGACAACAATACATTGTGGTTAATTGGAAAATAGGTCAGCTTAATGCCTCGCGCAACTTTAATTTCCAAAAACTCCAAAAAACGTCGAGACGTGGCATGGGCAATTCCAGTTCTGGCCCGGTCGTTGCCGTTGAAAGAACTTTTGACTATCCGACCGGCGAATTCACCTGCGCGTCCGTCGGCACGATCCAAAAAACCGCCCGTCGTTTTTCCGCCAGGCTGGTCAAAGCGGTGAAAGCGAATCTGGGCGCCGCAGGACAGCAAGCCGTGAAATAAATTTCAAAATGCAGAACGCTCACGCGGGCCGGCGCAATTTTTGTCTTCTGTCTCGTCATGGCCTAAATTTCCGCCGGCAAAAGCCAAAAGCCGTCCGGCCGGTCGTCGCGGCCAGAGGCGAAAACTTTCTGCGAATGCCGCCGCGCGCGGACGGCCCGGTTCCAAAATTAATTTCACAAACCGGCGTCTTGAAAAATACCCGCGGCTGCGTGTCGGCGGATGGTTTGGCATCTCCACGGTCTCGTCATTCCTTCTGGTCTGATGGGCGGAAAAAGTCGCGGTTCATTTCCGTGCCGCAAAATCAGATGGTAAAATTTGCTCCAACCGGCGAATGAATTTTTCCGCCCGGAACGGTTTTTGTGGCGTCGTTGTTCCTGAGACTTTAGAATTGTGCTGGTTGCAAGTTTGAGTAAGTTTAGACCTAAACGTATATGTTATGAAGAAATCAACGAATAAATACGGAATGCAGATTCCCCTGATGGGTGCCGTGGTGGCTGCGGCAACGGCTCTGGGGACGGCAGGTCATGCCGACAATCCGGTGGTGCAAACGAGTTTCACGGATCATCCCGGCGTTGTGGACTACAAGAGACATACCTACCTGTTCTACCATAATGGCGACTTGTGTGGTGGCGGTGGTTTCCATCGTTCCGTTTGTGTGGACGAGATGAAGTTTAATCCCGATGGCTCGATCGTCCAGATGAACATGACGATTCCACGTGGCCGGACTTTTTCGAGTCCTCTGGCAAAGAAATAATCGTGAATGAGAAAACCCTGTTTGTTGAACTTTGTATCAAAGGGTTTGTAATCGCCAAATGGGATGTTGGAAATCGCCACGTCGTAAAATTCATCCGCCACATTTGCCTTTTCAAAAGCCTCATTGCGGATGTCGGCGTCGGGATATAACGCCTTGGCGATGCGCGCCGTCAACGGATCAATTTCGACGCCGGTGACGGTCGAGCGGCGGAGCATTTCTTCGGGAATGAGGCCGATGAAATGGCCGATGCCGCAAGCTGGCTCAAACACGCTGCCGATGAACGCGGATTGACGCTGATGGATTTCCGGCGCAAAATCTCGGCATGGGAACGCTTTATTACGGCGACAACCTCGATATTCTCCAGCGATACATCAAGGATGAATCGGTTGACCTCGTTTATCTTGATCCGCCCTTCAAGTCGGACGCAAACTACAACGCCTTCTTTCAGGAAAAGGACGGCAGCGCTGCCGCCAGCCAGATTCAGGCATTCGAGGACACCTGGAGTTGGAACCAGGACGCCGAGGCGATGTATCGGAAACTCACCGAGCAGACCGGCAAGGTGAATGAAGTGATGCAAGCCTTTATGACCTTCCTCGGTCGCAACGACATGATGGCTTACCTCACGATGATGTCCCCGCGTCTCGTCGAATTGCACCGCGTCTTGAAACCCGCCGGCTCGCTTTATCTCCACTGCGACCCGACCGCCTCGCATTATCTCAAGCTGCTTTGCGATGCGATAATGGGAAAAGATAATTTCCGAAGTGAAATCATTTGGAAACGCACAAGCGCGCACAGCAGCGCAAAAAGATGCGGGCCGGTGCATGACGTAATTTTTGTTTATTCAAAATCCGACGACTACATTTGGAATCAAATCTTCCAGCCCTACGATGACCAATACCTTGCAGAGCGGTTTAAGCATGGGGAGACGAAGAAGTGGAAAGATGCTGACCTGACTGGTTCTGGCACACGCAATGGAGAAACAGGTCTTTCTTGGCGCGGATTTGACGTGACAGCAAAAGGACGGCACTGGGCGTTTCCACCAACCGAACTAGACAAGCTTGATGCTAAAGGAATGATTTATTGGCCAAAGAAGGATGGTGGTTGGCCACGCATGAAAAAATTTCTTGAAGATTCCGACGGCGTCCCACTTCAAGATATATGGACAGACATATCCCCCTTGAATTCCCAAGCGAAGGAACGTCTCGGCTATCCCACGCAAAAGCCTGTCGCCTTGCTGGAGCGCATCATCCAAGCCAGCAGCAATCCGGGCGGCCTCGTGCTCGACCCGTTCTGCGGCTGCGGCACGACGATTGACGCAGCCGAGAAGAATGGCCGCGATTGGATCGGCATAGACATTACGCAGGTGGCCATGACCACGATCAAAAAACGCCTGCTCGACACTTACGAATCTACCAAGAGGGTTCGTTTCCTGCGTGGCAGCGATGCGCCCCAAGGTAGGGCGGGCAGTCCTCTGCCCGCCGCCGAACGTAGTGAAGCCTCCGCAGCCCCCGACGGCGCGCACGGAGTGACGCGCCCTACCGAGTTGATCGTCCGAATCATCGGCGAGCCGGTGACGCCCGCCGATGCCGCGAAGCTGGCCGAGGACGACAAGTTTGCCTTTCAATGGTGGGCGGTGGGTCTGGTGGGGGCGCGCGGCACTGATTTGAAGAAGGGGGCTGACCATGGCATTGACGGCCAGATACTTTTCCGTGACGACCCGAAAGCCGACAAGCCGGAGCAAATCATCATTCAAGTCAAAGGCGGCAAGACCGGCGTGAAGGACGTGCGCGATTTGCGCGGCGTGATAGACCGCGAGAAAGCGGCCATCGGCATTTTGATTTCCCTGCAAGACCCGACCGGCCCGATGGAAACTGAAGCCTCGAGCGTGGGTTTTTACGAACACAAGACGAACCAACAAAAGTTTCCGCGCCTGCAACTCCGCACCGTGAAAGAATTGATGGAAGGCAAAGGCATCGAGCGCCCCACCAGTGCCGCCTCGTCAGATGAGACGTTCAAGAAAGCGCCGAAGGCCAAAGCCAAGGGTGGCGAGCAAGCGGCATTGGAGTTGTGAAACGAAAACGCCAAACTAAACAACGAAAGCCAAATGAATTGGCGAACGCGAGTAGTTTGACCCAACAGCCTGAATCTGCCGACCCGCAGCAAACAACAGTAGCGACAAAATGGGTTAAAATAACCGTTGATGACGTGTTGAATACTCTTTCGCCTGAATTTCGTAAAGCGATTGAGGATCGGGAAAAAGCATTGAGCTGTCCTGACGGCGAGACAGATAAGCTAACGCCGGAGCAAAGAGAATGGCGGGAGAAATATCGTGCGGAGAAATGGCCGCAATATTACGCATTGGTAAGCCATTGGCGAAATGAGGGAAGCGAAGCCAAGCATACCCAAGCCATAAAAATTATCCACGAGCTTGATCGCCAAGCGTCCTTGCTTGCAGAAAACACCCCGCATCCGTTCAAAGTTTCATATTCATCTTCTCTTTCCTCGTTGGCGGATGTTTCGTGCCGATATTTGCAGTCTTTGGCTCAGCGTGGAAATCAAAATGCGATTGCCGATCTTGCAAAGCTAACCGTGGAAATGGTGGAAACACTAACCGATTTGCTGGCGGGTGAAGAAGCAAAAGTGGAGGCGAACGCGCAGTTCATGCGGCGATATGCGGCAAGCCTCCCTTACTGGCCCATGCTCCAATTTCGGCATGCGGCAGCCAATAACCATTTCCCACGCGTAGCAGATTTATTGGAGCTTGGAAAAAACTGCCTCATCAATGCGACTGAACAGGCCAACTATAGCCTCCAAACTCCAATCAACCGCTTTGTTTGGCGCGGCCTAAAACATTTTGATGAGGTGCATTGGATAATTCGCAATGCAGAGCCATCGAACAGTCAAAATCAAACGTGGGACGGAATCCGCGCTGCTGGCGAAAATTCACAACGCGTGCTCGAATTGGTGGCGGCTGGCAAATACAACATCAACCCGGAGAAACAATCGAACGACCCGATTGAAAAAGCGCTTGAGCCGTATGTGTTCGCGGAAACGGACAATCACCGCTTTGGCATTATTCACCGTGATGAAATCCCAATTTATAAAAAAAGTTTCAAACTTGACCCACTGACCAAGGATAATGCACAGGCCTGGGCGGACACGGCGATTATGCCATTCATTCGGCGGCGTGTTCCTGATTTGCGCCAAGTTGAAGAATTGCGTTATATGAAAGGTAAGTTTGGGCCGGCGGGAAAGCGTTATTCGCCACTTCGCACTGCGGTCATTCAGGCACTAAAACAACTTGCACGAAAGGCATAATATAACCCCATCCTGTCCTAACCCACCGCTATCTTACCACTAGCCATAGTTGGCGGATATGCCACTGCTGATTATCATCGTAGTCTAGGCCCGTAGTGACATCGAAACAACAGAACGCTGATGGCACTAGCCAGTTTTAAGAAAGCGCACCAAGACATACGACGCATGAAAATTACATTTAAGCAGGAAACCAAGCGGAGTTTCACTTTTACCTGGGAACCTTTGAGTTTTCCAAAACAGGTCGCGAGTGGAATTTGGAATGCGTTCACAGCAAAGCTGAAATATATTTTTCCGTGGTGGCCTTGGTAGGCTTATCAGGAAATCACAACCCACCAGCACACATGAAAGCACACGTTGAAATTTACATCCGCCTTGATCTGGATGGCGGAAAAACATTGCACGATGTTCTCCGCGAATTTGCCGGAAAAACCAAAGGCTGGGAATTCCCGCAGGCGGAATCAGAAACTTACCAGAAACATATTGGAGGCGATGGCGGTTATCTGATTCTCAAGCCGGGCAAAGGCATCAAGCCCGCGCTTGTCGCGTTTGCCGCCGCAAAAGCAAAACAACCCAACACCTTTTATGTTGCGAACATCGTTCCGCGCGATTGCTTTCAACTGACGATAGAAGAATACAATGCCATCGGTCTGGCCTTTGTCCGCGATTTCCGGAAGTGGCTCAAGAAAAGTGCGTTCGACGGAAGTGTGCATTGCACGAATGCGAACAAGACCCTGGCTGACATCATTCCGGGAGAAAAATGCCGTGGATATTTCGAGCGATACCTCAAGTGTTCCATTTGGGATTCAAGTTCCCTGCCCACACACCCGTCAGACATCGAGAAACTGGACGTGTTTATCTGCGCGCTGTTCCGATACGGGGCGAATGTGAATACGGATGAAATCGAAAAATACCTGATCGTTGACCAGAAATGGAAGCCAGCCGATGCCGAATGGGTCAGAAGGCGGATAGACATCGGTTTGGACGTTATGCGAGTTGATCGGAAATTTTGACGAAAAAAAGGCGACTCCGAAGAGTCGCCCAAACTGGAATGTTTTAATTTCTTACGGCTTGGGTGTCGCGGGTGGCGGTGTGGGCGGTGTGCCGCTGTGGCCGCCGCCGGTGTCCACGATGATGCGGGCGCGTTTCCACGCTTCAATAAACCGTTTGCCGGCATCCGTGCTGTCGAATTGCTGCACGAGATCATCCATGTCAGCCACTTGTTCCAGCAAGTCGGCGGTGTCGGTGTCCACTTCTTTCAAGAGCGTGCTGCGGTTCACAATCTGGCCGCGCGGCATATTCATCACGCCGGTAAAAGCATTGATGGCGTTCGTCAAGGTGGTAATGCGGGCGGCGGTCACGCCGCGTCCGGCTGCGCCGGGTTCGGGCAGCGTGGCCGTGCCGAGGTCGCGGATGGCGGTGGTCTTGTCGAGCAGGTCTTGCTGCCGGAGTTGCACGATCTCGGATTTGGTCACGTCCACCTGCGCGAGTTTTTCGAGGTTGTTGGTTTTCTTGAAATGGTTCGCCAGCGCGCGGGCTAAAATAAACGCGGCATCTTCCAAGGCAGTTTCGGCTTGCGCCTTGGCGTCGCCCGCGCCGCCGCTTGCGCCATCGGCCAGCGCGGCCTTGGCGGTGACGGAGGCGTAATCGGTCGAGAGCTGGGCAATGTCGGTGGTGAAATCCAGTGGCGGGTTGCCATTCCAGACGGCCTTGTTTTCGGTGGTGTTGGCGGTGGTGATACACGCGCCGACCATATTAATTTGGTTTGTGAGGCGGATATTCATATTTTTCGGTTGTTTAGGAATTATTCGTGCCTGAAAATTTGAACCATCTGGCCGTCATGTCAAGCGTTTGGTCGAAAAAATGCGGTTTTGCTGGCATTTAACCAAATCGGTCACTCATCCAATCCGCTCGCTTGGTCATCTGGAATGACGGCGCAGATGTTTAACGGATTAGCGGGTGTGCTTATCAAAATGGCGCGGTTGGTTATTGAAATCGCGAAGGCATCGGGCGAACTGGCGAGGGCATTTATGGGCTGTTTGCATGGATTTAACGACTGTCGGTGGTCATTTATCGCCAGTTGACGCCGCTTCAACGCCCGTCGCTGCCGCTTCAACCGTTGTCGCACCGGCTTCGCCAAATGCTGACACGCCTTCATCGGCGGTCGAAACGGCTCGGTTGAAGGTGGACGTTTCTCCAGCGGCGGCGGCTTTCGCTTCATCGGCGGTCGGGATTTCTCTGGTCAATGTCGGTGGCGATTGAACGGCATGGACGGGTTTTGTATTCGTGTCGTTTCATGGTTTATCAATTCGGATTTTTCAGAGTTTGAAAGTTTCGCCTCATTTTGGATTAGCGAAGATCTTTTCTAAATTGCCAACAGTTGGAATTCAGTTAAAATCTACCCAGTGAACCACTCTGCCCGACCGTTCGAAAGATTGGTTTTTTCAAAAGAGCCGGCGACAGGATTGGCGGCCAGTAGAAACCAGACCTTGTGAAATAATTATGTTCCGCGTTGTCTCAATCATGTTGCTGCTCGGCACGGGTGCTTTGCCGCTGTTCGCGGCTGCTGAAAAGCCCGCTCGAATCGAACTTGCGGAAAACTGGAAGCTCGCGTCCGCGACGGAAGCGCCGTCGGACGGCGCGGTGATTTCTGTTGCCGGCTACCGGGACTCCCGGTGGCATCCGATTCACCGGATGCCGGCCACCGTTCTTGAAATCCTTCAGGAGGATGGCGTCTATACCAACTTGTATTTCGGAACGAATATGCTGAATGTTCCGCCGGATTTATACAAGCGGGACTGGTGGTATCGCACGACCTTCAACGCGCCCGCCGCCGAATGTTACACGCTGGAATTTCCGGGCATCAACTATCGCGCCGAAATCTGGCTCAACGGCCAGAAGATCGCCGACAACAAACAAGTGGTCGGAATGTATGCAGCTCACGAACTGAATGTCACTCCGTGGATCAAGCGCGGTTCGCGGAACGTGCTCGCGGTCAGAGTGACGCCGGAGCAATTGATTCAGGACGTGAACGGCGTGGAGTTGGCGGACAGTTGGTTCGACTGGATCAATTGGAAATACCTCGGCTTCAAGGGCCGGAAAAGAGTTAATACAGGGGCTGGCGTTTCTTTTGTTCCGGATCGCAATGCCGGCGTCTGGAAACCCGTTTATTTGCGGGTGACGGGCGCGGTTTCGGTCAACCATGCGCTTGTGAATTCAGAACTGCTACTCGCCGAATCCACCGCCCGGCTCACGGTCTTCGCCAGCCTGCGCAATCTCACGGCGCAACCGGTCAGCGGCACGCTGAAAGGAACGATTTCGCGGACGGGAAAACCGGCAATTCATTTCGAGCAAACTGTCACCAATCTTTCCGCCGGCGAGGATCGCGAAGTCAGTTTCACGCCGGAACAATTTCCAGAATTGGTCGTGACGAATCCCGATCTTTGGTGGCCATACACCATGGGCACGCCGGCGCTTTATGATCTTCAACTGGAGTTTGTGCGGAACGAAACGCTTTCGGACAGTTCTCACCTTCGCTTTGGCATCCGCAAAATCACGCAGCTTCGCGACAACGACGAAAGTTTCCCCGAAATCGGCAAGGGCGGCAATTTCTACTTGCAGGTGAACGGGCGCGATTTCCTCGTCCGTGGCGGCGACTACACTCCCGACCTGCTCTATCGTTACGATCCGGAGCGCGAGGCGGACATCCTGCGCTACGCAAAGGACCTCGGCATCAATTTTCTCCGCTGGGAATCGAAAATCTCCAGCGAGCACATTGTCGAACTCGCCGACGAGGAGGGCATTCCACTCATGTTCGGCTGGATGTGCTGCAACCAGTGGGAAAAGTGGAACCAGTGGAGCGACGAAGACCGTCGCGTCGCGCCGCAGAGTCTCCGCTCACAAATCCTCATGCTCCGTCCTCATGCCTCCGTGTTCGCCTGGGCAAATGGCAGCGACGGCCTGCCTCCGGAAAACGTCCGCAAGGAATATCATCAGGTTCTTTCCGAACTGCATTGGCAAAACGCCGTGGTGGATACTGTTTCTGCTTTTGCGCGCGGTCCAAACGGCGAGAAAATGTGGGACGGCATCCGCATGGAAGGTCCGTATTGCTGGCGACCGCCGAATTACTGGTTCAGTGGAAAATATCCCCCCACCTTCGGCTCCAATGTTGAGCAAGGCGATAACGAGCACATCCCCACTTTGGAGAGCCTCAAGAAATTCATACCCGCGGACAAGCTCTGGCCCATCAACGACACCTGGTTCATGCACGCGGGCGCGTGGGGCGGAAATTCCACGCTGTCCAATACCCGGCTGGCGGTGGGTCACCGCTACGGTCCTTCCACCAATGTGGAGGATTTTGTGCGCAAAGCCCAGCTTGCCCATTACGAAAACACCCGCGCGCAGTTTGAGAATTTTGCCGCGTCCGGTTGGGCGACTCACAAAATGGTCGGCTACTGGATGTTGAACAGCCACTGGCCTTCGTTCTACGGCAATCTGATTGATTACTACTTGAAACCCGATGGCGCTTACTATGGAGCGAAAAAAGGTTTGCGCCCGTTGTCCGTGGCTTTCGATTACTATGCAATCGGCGATAACAGCCAAGCCAGGATCATCGCTTTCAACCAATCTCCCGTGGACGTGCGCGGCCTGCGCGTTCGCGTGCGCATTTACGATCTCGACGGCAAGGTGCGCGACGACCGTTCCACAAACGGCGTGGCGGTTTCTTTCAACGGCGCAACGCAGGTAATGGCGCTGCCCCGGTATCCGGAAAGCTCGCCGGTTTTCTTCGTGCGCTGCCAGTTGTTTGACGACGCTGGAAAAATCGTGGTGGACAACACCTACTGGCAATCGCAGAAAGACGACGACCTCGGCGCGCGAGGACATGACATGGTGATGACTCTGCGGCAGGACAAGTGGGCTGACATGACCGCGCTGAACACCATGCCGCCGGTGGCCGTCGAAATGTCGGCGACGCAAACCAAGATTGGCAAAGAAAGTCATGTGACCATCCGCCTGCACAATCCTTCCGGGCATATTGCATTTTTCGAGCGCGCCACAATTTCCGCCAAGCGCGATGGCGACGAAATTCTTCCGATCGAATACGACGACAATTACATCACCGTGTTTCCCGGCGAAACCGCCGAGATTCACGGAATCGTTCAATCGGACACCAAGCCTCGCTGGATCAAACTCGAAGGATACAATACGCCTGCCACTGCCGTTGCCATAAAATAAAAATGACTATGAAGAAATCTAAAATCCATACACTCGTTGTGAGCGCTGCGGTTGCGGCGGCAACCATGTCAGGAACAATCTGTCTTGCGGAGAATCCAATCATACAAACCAAGTTCACCGCCGACCCGGCGCCGATGGTTTATAGCAACACAGTCTATCTCTTCACCAGCCATGACGAAGATGATGCCTTTGGTTTTACGATGTATAATTGGATGTGTTATTCCACAACGGACATGGCCAATTGGACCGATCACGGCATTATCGGTGGTGTCAAAGAACCCTATAAGACATTCCAGTGGTCGGATGGCAACAACGCTTGGGCTCCGCAGTGCATCGAGCGAAAGGGGAAGTTTTACATCTATTGCCCCTTGCCGACCAAGGGGCGGATGGCAATCGGCGTCGCGGTTTCTGACAGTCCCACCGGGCCGTTCACTGATGCCATCGGAAAACCTTTGATCTCCCGCGGCAATGGCGGGGACTACGACCCCACCATCTTCATTGATAATGATGGGCAGGCCTATCTGTATTGGGGCGGAAATGGCCCATGTTATTATGTGAAGTTAAATGAAGACATGATCTCGATTTCGGGTGACATCCATGTGGCATCCATAGACACCACGGGAACCCCGCGCGAGGCATCTTACACGGAAGGCCCGTGGTTATGGAGGGAGAAAAACCATTACTACCTTGCCTGGGCATCCCGCTGTTGTCCCGAAGGCATCGGTTATGGAATGAGCGACAGTCCCACAGGCCCATGGAAGTGCATGGGAACGATCATGGATCCCAACAATTTGTCCTCCGGGAACCATCCGGGAATCATTGATTTCAAAGGCAAGTCCTATGTCTTCGGCTTCAACTATGCGCTCAATTGGGAACTGACGGACGTGCATCGGGAGCGGCGTTCGATTTGCGTGGCGGAAATCAACTACAATGAGGACGGGACGATCCAGAAGACTCCGTGGTTCACCAAAGAAGGCGTGGCCCAAGTCGGCACGTTCAACCCGTATGCGCAAGTTGACGCGGCCACCATCTGTTATGAAAAGGGCGTCAAGACCAAGCCGCGCGGCGGCGACCAGCAGGGCGTGTATGTGAATGTCACTGAAACCGGCGCTTACATCAAAATCAAAGGCGTGGATTTTGGCGACCAAGGGGCGGCCAATTTTCTCGCCAGCGTGGCTGCCGTCACCAACGGCACCACCATCACGTTGCGGCTCGACAGCGAAGTGGGAACCGCTATCGGCACGCTCAAGGTCAAGCCAACCGTCGCCTTGGACCAATGGGAAACCCAGTCCTGCAACATCAGAGGCGCCCGGGGTGTCCACGATCTGTATCTGACATTCTTCGGCAACGGCGCGCCGTTGTTGAACGTGGATTGGTGGAAGTTCGAGTAAATCAAAACAAAATAAGGCTTACAATGATTATACGTCTTCGAAACTTGGCCGATTGCCGCATTAAATGCTGTTCTGTTATGGCGAGCAAAACAACAAACCAATTCAGGATTTTCCTGGTCGGATGCTTGCTGTTACTCTCCACTTTCACTTCGGCCATCGCTGCTGACAAGCATATGTTCGAGGCGGAAGCCGCCAAACGCATCGGCGGAGCGTCAAAGTTGGCAGATAGCGCCGCCTCGGGAGGTTATCTAGTCGGCTTGACCAAGCCCGGCCAAAGCGTCAAGTTCACCCGCCTGCCGGTTGCCAGCAAATTGGCGATCCGCTATGCGTCGGTGTCAGTCGGCACGATCAGTGTCGCTGTGAACGACCAGCCGGCGCGCAAAGTGAACGTTCATTCGTCAGGCGCGGTTACGAATTCTTTTCTCAATGCGATTATTGAAATTGCAATTCCTGCAAAGGCCACGCTGACCATCAGTCTGGCGACCAATGATGTTGTCGTGAACATTGATCGCATTATTGTCGGCGACGGAGACTTGGGATTGCCGCCGGATATCTGGAATTTGCCGCCGTTGCCGGTGGCTGACGGGCCTTATTCCGCCGACTGGAAGGCGATCAGCCGGATTTACACCGTGCCGGAGTGGTGGCGCGATGCGAAGTTCGGCGCATGGGCGCACTGGGATCCGCAGTCCATGCCCGAGGATGGCGACTGGTATGCGCGTGGAATGTATATGCAAGGCAACGCACAGTATAATTACAACCTCCAGCACTTCGGCCATCCGTCGGAATATGGTTACAAGGACATCGCGCACAACTGGGTGATTGACCGGTGGAATCCAGAAGACCTGATGAATTTGTATGTCGAAATGGGAGCGCGTTACTTTATGGCGATGGGCGCTCACCACGACAACTTCGATAACTGGAATTCGACTTACCAGCCTTGGAACTCGGTGAACGTCGGCCCCAAGGTGGACATCGTCGGCACGTGGGAAAAAATCGCGCGCGAACACGGGCTGCGTTTCGGCATCGGTTTTCATAACACGCCGGGCCGGACCTGGGGACAGTTCATGCCAGTGCGTTACACCAGCGACAAGAACGGACCGAAGCAGGGCGTGCCCTACGACGCGCTGCAAACGATTCTTGACGGAAAAGGAAAATGGTGGGAAGGCATGGATCCGGTGGACCTTTACGGGCCGGTTCACAACAACAAGGATCCGCTGCATTCGCCGTTTGCCAACCAGTTCATGTGGCGCGTGGATGACGCCATCACCAAGTATCATCCCGACGTGATTTATTTCGATGAGCATGCGGGCGATTCGCAAATGGATTTGGGCGTTCACATGGGACTCGGATTTCTCGCTCCGCCGCTGGCCGCGAATTATTACAACAAGTCGTTAAAATGGAACAATGGGAAAATGGACGTCGTGCTCAACCTCAAGGGCGTCGGCGGACGCTACAACAGTTTCCAGAACAGCCCCGAATTGCTTCCCTTCGTTGACCAATCCCTGGTCAAGAGCACCGAGGCCATCATCGAATCACAGATCACCGCGTATTCATTCCAGACCGAAACGAGCATCGCCGACTGGCACTACAAAACCGGGCAGAGATACATGGATGCCAGAAGCGTTGTCCGGGCGCTGATGCAAAACGTCTCCCGGAACGGAACCCTGTTGCTCAACCTCACCCAGCACGGTCGCGGCGATCTTGATCCTGAAGTGATTCGCATCTGTAAAGACGTCGGTGCGTGGCTGAAAGTAAATGGCGAAGCCGTTTATGCCTCCCGCCCGTTTGAAGTCTTCGGTGAAAATTCAGTTTGCTACACGCGTAACAATGGCAATGTCTATGCCACGCTCCTGGATTGGAACGGCGGCCCGATCACTCTCAAAGCATTGCGCGCCGGCGAGACGACCTTGGGCAAAGTGTCCAAAGTCGAACTGCTCGGCTCCGATGTTCCGCTCACGTTTGTTCAAGACGATCAGGGACTGACAGTGACACCCAGCGGAACAGTGCAGCCGCTGACAGCAATCACCAATCAATCGCTCGCATCGGCGTGCCGCGTTCTGCGCATCACCCACGACAAGGACTGGATCAATGACGACGACCCGGGCGCAACCTACCCCGGATGGATTCGCCGTTGCAATTTGGGCACTGGCGATTTCAACAACGACCTCACCACCAGCGATACGCCTGGTGATGTCTGGAGTTCTCCGTTCACCGGCACGAGCGTCTCAATCATCGCTCCGAAAGAAGCAGGAGCCGGAAAGATTGAAATTCAAATTGATGGCCAAACCCGCGCGACCGCAGATTTATCCACCACGGGTGCGCGCCAGCCGGAGCAAACAGTGTGTGAAGTTACTGGTCTGACTTCAGGCAAACATACGATTAACATCGTCAATCACGGCCCCGGACCGGTGGCCGTGGACGCCATAATCGTCCACTGAAAAAGAATTCAGTTTCAGCCTATTAGGGGGTGTTCCGAAAGTCATTTGGTGAAAGTGGGGATTGGCTGGTAAAACTGCATTTTTTCTATGCGGCTTATTTTTCAGCCGGCAGTTCCAATTCCATCCATCGTGCGTAACAACACCGCACTGTCCGCCCATAAACTCATCTGCCAAGCCAGGTGCAGGCTGTTGAAAAAATATTTGGCCCAAACCTAATTGGTTTTCAGCACTTCATGGCGTTTTGAAGTTCCAGCGCGATTTGTCGATGTTGGGGTCGAACTTGGCCAGCGTCGGCGTGCTGTAGCCGACCGCAGTCAGAACCAGAGGTTCCATGGAATTGGTCACAACCTTGGGCATGATGCGGTAGGTGCCGTCGGTCAACTGGTCAATGCGCCAAAGCTGTTCGGGCGCGCCGGTGAACTCGGGGACAACCGACATCTCGGCGTCGGCGGTGGCCGCCAGCGCGCGGTCAGTGCCGGCGATGGTGATCTTGAAACAGGGCGAACCGGGAAAACCAGTGGCGTTGGTGACGGCCGAGATCATCCACTTCTGTTGAGGCCGGTTCATGAAGTCGCCGAGGCGAACGTCAAGGTTGCTTGCCGGCCAATTGCTTGAGACCTCGGCGAGAGACTGGGCAGGAATTGGAGTCACAGGTCCAACCGGGCCACGGCCACCAAATCCGCCGCCGAAACCGGAACCACCGGGAGCATTGGTGCCACTTGGTGCGTTGGTGCCGCCGGGCGCTCCGCCGCGTCCGCGTCCACCAAAGCCACCGAAGCCGCCACGGCTTCCAGCCATCCGCACGAAATCCACGGCCAGCTCCAGCGCATAACCGCTGCGTTCGGACTGGATTTCATAAATGCCTTCCTTGAAGTTGTCGCCGCCAACGGGCCAGCCGTCTTTCCAGAGCAACGGGCGGATGTCCAGCACGCTGCGGCCGCCGCGGTCCAAGTCAGCCTCGTAGTGACAGGAGAATTTTTCCACGCCGTCGCCGAGGTCCATCAAGCCGAAATGGCCAAGCCCGACAAAGCGGCCGCTGGCGGCCGCGACCAGCTTGCCGCCGCCTTTGATCATGTCGTTGCCAAGGTTGTCCAGGTAGGGACCCGTGACTGATTTGGAGCGGCCCACGCGGATGTTGTAAGTCGAATTCGCGCCGTCGCAGCAGGTGCCGTGAGTGCCAAAAAGATAATACCAGCCGTCGTGATAAATCGGGTCGGTGGCTTCGCAGTCAATGGCGATGTTCACGGGCTTGTTGCCGTCAAGGTGATGGCCTGTCTTGGGATCAAGCTCGACAATCCGTATGAAGCCGAAGTAAGTCCCGTAGGTGACCCACAGCCGGCCAGTGGTTGGATCGAGCAGGAATCCGGGATCAATGGCGTCGCAGTCCTCGATGCCGTCAGACGAAGCGACGACGTGGTCGTCATTCCAAGCATAGTCGGGGGAACTGGGATCGAGCGTCTTGCTCCACTTCACGCGAATCGTGCTGGCGTGTCCTCCCCCCAGACCGCCATCGGACGAGGCGTAGGCCATATAGTAACGGTCGCCAATGTGGATGAGGTCGGGAGCCGCCCCGGCCTGAACCCGGGCTCCGCTGTGCCAGGTCCAGCCGTCGTCGGAGACCAGACCGCTGCCGCCGGTGCCCCAAGTGTAATACTTGCCATCGCACTCCAAAACGGTCGAAGGATCGTGGATGTAGGGTTCACCGTCCAAGGCCAATGCCGGACCAGCTGACGAAAGAAAAAGCAGGGCGGAAATTGTTGCTGCCAGAATTCGGTATTTCATAAAAATTTCGAAGAAAATAATTTTGTGTTCAGTTGCCAACGTTTCAAGGCTCAAGGGTGATGCCTTTGACCGGCTGGCCATTTTCGTCAATGAAGCGGACGCAAAAATCGCTCATGCCAGGGCCGTTAATGACGGCACCGCGAATGACATTCCGGCCCTGATGGAGCGTGAGGCGCTTCGATACGCAGTCATCCATCACCATGCGCCGGTCGCCGGAGAGAATGACGGCTTCCTGGCCATTGAGCCACCACATGGACGCCGAATTGGAGCCGACGGCAAGACGAACGTTTTTTATTTCCTGCGGGCTGTTGACGACGGTCACGGCCCAGAAGATGACGCCGTAAGTCGGCTTGTTCACGCCATCGGCGAAGCGAAAGAGTTTGACGTTGAAAAGGTCGGAATCCAGTTCATGCCAAGCGAGTTCATGGTCGGCAACCGTCACCTTGTCGCCGTCGTGCGGAACTATGTTGAACTGGCCGGGAAAATACTCCGCATTGAAAGCATTCCGAATGTAGCTGTCGGTGAAAACGGTGTTGCCGCGGTTCGGCTTGTTGATCGGCTCGAGCAACAGCCAGCGCTGGAGGAAGCCGTCGGCGTCCGGCGACTTTGGGGACGAGGTGGCCGGCGTGAAATAAGGGGCAAGGCTGTGAGGATGATCGGGCGTGGAACCGCGACCCGCGCGTCCGGACACGGCGGCGCCAGCAGGGCCACCGGGCGCAGCACCGGGAGCGGGTCCGTCTTGCGCGGAGGAAGAGACTTGAAATGCCAAGACAGCAAGGACGCCGAATGCCAAAATGACGATGTTATGGAGCATTTTCATGGTGAGTGGATTGCAGATTTTTCCGCTTTTGTAATCAATTCAGGTTGCATCGTCAAGTGCCTTGATCAATAACACACATGGTGTTCGCCGATTCGGATTCAGAATTCAGATGCCGTAATGTTCATGGGTTGATTGTAGTCAAATTCCCAGAGAATTCCAGCTCCGCCAGTGCAGCGGCTGCGGCGTCGGGAGTTCCGGCAAATGTCACGCGCACAAAACGCCCGTGCGGCGTCGTGTTCAGCACGGTGTCGGTGCGTTCCTTTGCGGTGCTGGAGGTTTGAGTCTGATCCGCAACCAGCTTCCAGTTCGTTTCGCCGTCATCCGAGATTTCAATTTTGTAACGCCAGTTGCCCTCGGTGGGAAAAGTCAGTTTCGTTTTGCTGACAGTCACGATGCGTTCCAAATCAATGCGCAGCCACGCGTTGGTGTCGCCTGCATCGGCCTGCCAGAAAGTCCCCGGATTTCCGTCATTGGCAAGACGCCCACTGTGGCCGGGCGACTCGCTGCTGGCGCGCGTCGGGTTGTTCAAACCAAACGTCATCAGTGAACCGCCTGCGGCATTGCTGTTGAATCGCACATACGGGCGCGGCTTCACTGGCGGCGTTTTGCCGGCGATAAATTTCAGTTCGCCGAGCGATGTAATTTTGATCGTCGCATCTTTCAATCCGGACGAGGTCGCGCGGATGACCGTTTTGCCAGCAAAGTAAGAACGGAATTCCATCGCCGTCTCGCCGTCGCGCATCGTGATGTCCGAGTCCGAAGCAAACGTGATGCTCGGCCCGGTGGGAAATTCGCCCGGCCCGGATTCAACCGCGAGCGTCACGGGCGGACAGTTGCTGATTGCCGTGCCGTCTTTGTCCACGACGGTCACGATGAGTTGCGCGTCGTCCGTGCCGTCCACGGAATTCAAAGTGGTCTTGTCCGCCGTCAATTTCAGCGCGGCGGGAATGCCGTTGCTCGGCCAGGCCGGCGGCGGGATTTGCAAATACTCGTTGCGATACCAATACCATTGCCGCTTCGGCAGCCGGAAATAATCCACCATGCCCATCGCGCCAAAGCGGCGACCCGCGAGACTGCCGTGGTCGAACGCGCACCAAATCACTTCGCCGCTGCGCCACGGCAAACGCCACGAACCTTCCACGCCTCGCTGCGCGCCGGGCGTGCTCGGCAAATCGCCAAAGCCCGGATCATATTTGCCGGGACGGTCGGTCATGGTCGAACCATATTCGGTGATGACGCTGGGAATTCCCGGATTCACAAACAACCGCGCGCCGTCGCCGTTGTAGCCGGCGATGTCGCCGAGCTTGTCAATGTCGCCGCGCTGGCTGCCGCCGATGGCCGCCGGCCGCGTCGGATCCAGTTCGTGCGAATAAGCGACAATATCTTTCAGAAAACTCCGCACCTTCGGCATCACCGAACCGCTGCTGAAATAAACTTCGTTGTCCATGCTCCAGACGATGATGCTGGGATGATTGCGGTTGACGCGGATCATGTCGCGCAAGCTGGCTTTCACGCTCGCCTCAAACCCGGCCTCATCCGCAGGATCAGTCGGATAGGCGCTGGCAGACCACGGACTACGAAACCCGGTCGTGCCCCAGAAACAATTTTCCGACCAGAACAAAATTCCGATCTGGTCGCACGCCGCCGCAAACGCCGGCGCGTGCGGGTAATGCGAGCCGCGAATGAAGTCGAAGCCAGCGTCCTTCACCATTTTCACGTCACGGAAAAATCCGCTGTCGGCCACCGCGTCCCCCCACCCGGCGTGATCCTGATGCACGTTCGCGCCCTTGAAATAATAATGTTCGCCGTTCAGGAAAAATCCCTGGTCGGCGGTGAATTTGAACCAGCGGAAACCGAGCGGTGATGTGTAATCGTCCACCGATTTTTTGCCGTCAACCACAACTGTCTTCACCGAATACAAATTTGGATTTTCCGGCGACCAAAGTTTTGGATTCGGAATTGGCGAAGTGGTTTGATCAAAGGTGTTGGTCGTGCCCGCCGCGATGGTTTGCGTGGATTCCATTTGCGCGACGGTTTTTCCTTTTGCATCCATGACGCTGGTTTTCACCGTGACCGATTTTTCCTTGTCGGATTCGTTCACGATTTCTGTTTTCACGTTCACCGTGCCGGATTCTTTTGAAACCTGTGGAGTTGTGACTGACGTGCCATACCAAGTGACGTGTATCGGATCGGTGACGACAATTCGAGCGTCGCGATAAATGCCGCCGGAAAAAGTGTGCTCGCCCGCGCGCGGCGCGAGTTGTGCATCCCAAATGTTGTTCACGCGCACGGCTACGACATTGTCGCCGGGTTTTAGTGCGTCGGTGATGTCGAAAGTGAAACCGGTGTAGCCGCCTCTGTGTTCTCCGATGCGCCGGCCATTCACAAAAATTTCCGCGACTTGAAACACGCCGTCGAATTCCAAATTAATGCGCTTGCCCGTCCACGCCGCCGGAACGTCAAAATGTTTCCGATACCAGCCGTAACCGACGTAAAACCGGTCCGCCGCAAAATACGGCATCGAGAACGAGTGCGGCAGGTTGGCGTCATCCCACTTCGCGTCATCAAACGCCGCCGCGTCAGCGCCGGTGACATCTCCGAGCTGAAATTTCCATTCGCGGTTGATGTTGATGGTCTGCCGGATGCCGGATGCCGCCAGAACATTGGCGGAACAAGTCAACATGAAAGTCAGAAGCAACAAGCCAAGTTGCTTTGCCGCCCAGTTCGCCTTTCCGTTTGCAGTTCGCGGTGTCATGAGTCAAGCAGCCAAGAATCATCATCTATGATTGTTCTCAAGTTCGACAGGCAAAACAGAGATTTCAGCGGCGCTTGTCCAGCCGTTTTGGTTGATCTCCTGCAAAGCCGTGAAGCGGAAAAAACGGGCGTTGATGGGAGCAAAGCTGACTTCCTGAAGCGAGGGATTGTTCCGAATGTTGGCGAACGTGCCGGAGACGATGTTGGTCGTCCAGTTGTTTCCGTCCGTGCTCGTTTCAAAGCGATAATTTTCAACGATGCCGTTTGGATTTCCGTCCTGCCGTGGGAGATAGGTGAACCCGGCGATGCGGTGGGATGCGCCCATGTCAACGGTGAGGTAATGCGGCAGCGACAGGTCGGCGTTCGAGCGCGTCTGCCAGATTGTGGACGGATTGCCGTCAATTGCATTGGCGGCGGCGCCGATGGATTGACCGGTTTCCTGGCTGTCCACGCTCACAATTTTCCAGCCGCTTTTGCTGATGGCCTGCCTGTTGACGTCGCGACCAGAAATAACCGGCGGCAATGTGCCTATGGATTGCTTGAAAAGTCCGATTTCGGCGAGCGTCGGCTCCAGGCGCGAACCGGTGATGCGGATGCGCACCTGGCTGGTGGTCACGGGCGATTTCAACCGGATGAGCCGGCGATGTCCGACGGTGGTCATTTCGTCCGACGAAATTTTTTCCGCCGCAGCCCAGTCAGAACCGTTCCAAGCATCAATGGCGAACGACTCAATTCGCTGTCCGCGATGATCCACCGCTTCCTGCAACGAAACGACGTCGAACGTGACCGCCTTCGGAAGCGTCAGGGTCAAAGTGCCGTTCGTTTTGCCCGGCGCAGCTTCCCACCAGGTGTCGAGGTTCCCATCCAGCGCGCGTGATGGTTTGTGGGACTTGTTGAAGGTGTCGGCGGCAAGTTTTCCGCCGGCGGCAAGGTCGGTCGCAAACGTGTCTTTGATGATCTGCGACATCTTGCTCAACGCTTCGAGTTCGTCGTCAGGAATCAAGCCGCGATTGTCCGGTGAAAGGTTCAAAATGAGATTTCCATTGCGACCGATGGAGCGGTAATAAATGTCCACCAGCTCCGACAAGCTGCGCGGATGTTTCTGTGGCGCCCAAAACCACGCGCCGTTGGCGAGTATGGTGACGTTGATTTCTGCCGGAAACCACCAAAGATAAGAACCAGCTTTGAGCCTGGCGCGGCTGCCGAGATTGCCCGCCGTCATGTCCGGCCAGCGGAAGGAATCGGGCGACATGGGCAGCGGAATCACGTTCCATTCGGTCGTGCGGCCAACACCGCCTTCATTGCCGACCCATCGCACGTCCGGCCCTTTGCCCATGATGACTGCTTTTGGTTGCAGATGGCGGATCAAGTCATACCAAGCATTGTAATTGTAAGTTTCATGAACGCTCGGATCTGGATTTGCGCCGTCGAACCACACTTCCTCAATCGGTCCGTATTGAGTGAGCAATTCGTAAAGCTGGTTTAGAAAATAACGATTATAATCGTCCACGACGTAGGAGTATTTTCCAAAATGCGGCGGCGGCTTGCGGCCTTTCGACGGATCGCTCTTAAAGCTGGCCGGATCGGTAGGAATGACGGAGAGCACGTTGCTGCTGCCGTCGCCATAATAGCCGCCGGGATTTTTCGGGTTCGTCCGCAACTGGTAGAGATCGGCGGGCGAAAGATAAACGCCCAGCTTCAATCCGTATTTTTTCGCTGCGTTGGCAACCGCCCGGACTTCATCGCCTTTGCCGTCGAACCACGGGCTTGCCGCCACCGAGTGCGGCGTGTAACGGGTTTGCCAAAGGCACAAACCATCGTGATGCTTGCAGACGAGCACGACCATTTTGCCGCCGGCATCTTTCATTGCGCGAACCCACTGGTCGGCGTCAAACGCAGTGGGATTATACAGCGACGGCTCCTCGCGTCCGCTGCCCCACTCCACGCCGTGAAACGCATTCGGCCCGAAGTGGAGAAAAAATGTCCACTCCAGCCGCATCCAGTCCGTCTGATTGGCGCGCGGCAGAACCTTCGCCGCTTTTTCTGCGATGACGTCGTCGGAATCGCCGTTGGAAATCACCTGCATCGTGGCATACGGAATCGGCGCAGGCGCAACTGCGTTCTGTGCGAGCGACGTTGCGAGCGAACAACCCAATGCGAACAGACTCAATTTAGTTCGGTTCAATTTCATATTATCAAATTTGATTTAGACACTCACGGCACGGATGGACGCGGTGTGCAAGCTTGCGTTTGCGCTGCCGCCGTCGCCGGAGCGAGACCGTCGGCGGACGCGGTCAGTTTGATTTCTCCCGCATCCTTTGTGGATTGCACGATGATTTGTGCCAGCCCGTTGAACAGGCTGCGCGACCACGGCGCGGTGGTTGTGTTTCCAAGGACTTTCACGGTCACGTTGGGATTCAAACCGCCGGAGCCAGAACTGTTGTTGACGCCCACGGCGACGACGTTGTCGCCGGCGTGGACAAATTTCTTGATGTCGAAAATCGGCTGCGCCTGCCAGTCGTGTGATTCGCCAACGAACTGGCCGTTCACGAAATACCAGCCCTCGTCATCACAACCGCTGAAGCAAACCTGCGCGCCAGCGCCGTTCAAGTCGGCTTCCGTCAGCGTAAAATGCGCGCGGTAAATCGCCGTGGTGTCCGGAGTCTTGATGGTTGATTCACCGCCGCTGGTTTTGGCGTTGAGTTTGTTCCAGGCCGAATCATCAAAATCATTCGCGTATTCCGGCACGGTGCTGCGGTTGTGCGGAACTCTGGCAAGCTGCCAGCGCCAATCGTTGATGGCAACACTGCGCTCGGGCGCTTTTGGAACGAACACGTCCGGCTCGTGGCAACTCGGATCGCCGTTGCCGACGCCGAGAATTTTGCCCGCGCCCTCAATGCTGAAATTAATTTTGTTCTGCGCCACCGGCACCGCGCGGCCTTGCGTGTCCACGGCGGAAACGGTGAATATGCTCACGTCCTCGCCGTCGGCGTTGATGGTTTTGCGATCCGGTGTCAGTTGGATTTGCGTGGCGTCGCCGGTGGTTTCCACTTTCGTTTCGGCAATGACCTTGTCGGCGTCGTCAAAACCTTTCGCGCTCAAAGTTCCCGGCGCATATTTCACCTGCCAGCTTAATTTCGAATTCGCCTTCATCGCCTGCTTGCCGAGCGACGCGCCGTTCAGGAAAAGTTCCACCTGTTTGCAATTGCTGAAGGCTTCGACGAGGATTTCCTGGCCTTCCTTGCCGGGCCAGTTCCAGTGCGGCAACAGGTGCAGCACGGTGTTGGTCGTCCACCACGATTGGTAATAATAAAAAACGTCCTTCGGAAAACCGCACGTGTCGAGAATGCCGAAATGCGAGTTGATGCACGGCCACCAATACGGCGTCGGCTCGCCGCGATAATCAAAACCGGTCCACACAAAAGCGCCGGAAAGCCACGGACGGACGGCGAAGAAACTCCACCAGCTTTCGGCGGTCGTGGTCCAGCCCGGCCAGACGACATCGTAAGCGGCGACGTAACCGTGCGGCTGGTCGTTGGTGTAAATGCCGCGCGTGCCGACGACGCTGGCCTGCTCGGTGCCGACGTTCGGCTGGTTCGGATGCTCGGCGTGATAGCGATCCATCTGCGGGCCGTAATGATAATTCCAGCCGCGCACTTCGATGACGGAATTGATGCCGCGATAGACATCGTCTTCCGGCGAGGCGTAGGTGACGGGACGCGTCGGGTCGAGTTGCTTGACGTAATCCTGCATCGTGCGCGCGACGCTCTCGGCCTGCGGCGAATCTTGAATGGCAAATTGTTCGTTGGCGATGCACCACATCGCGACGCTCGGATGATTGCGGTCGCGGCGAATCTGGTCGTCCCATTTTTTCATATTCTCCGAATCGCTGCCCATCAACCGGCTCTCGTCCAGCACCAACATGCCGAGCCGGTCGCAGACATCGAGCAGTTCCGGCGTGGGCGGATTGTGCGAGGTGCGAATGGCGTTGCAGCCGAACTCCTTCAATTGCTTGATGCGGAATTCCTGCAACGCATCCGGGATGGCTGCGCCAACGCCGGCTGCGTCCTGGTGATTGCAGGTGCCGTAAATCTCGTAATGCTTGCCGTTCAGCAAAAAGCCTTGATCCTTGTCGAAGCCGACTGTGCGGATGCCGAACTCGGTTTCTTTGCGGTCAACAATTCCACTACCCATGAGCGCTCCACCGCCCATGATTTCAACTGTCGTAATCAGTTTGTAAAGTTTTGGATTTTCTGGCGACCAAAGTTCAGTGTTAGCCAAAACATTTTTTGTCTGATCGAGAGGTGTGGGCGAAGGCATCATAATTGCACTGTTAGGAAGGTAAAAATTAAAATAGGCTTTGATTTGCTGTTGTGAATTGGCTTTCAGCTCCAAGTTATCTTTGCCAAATGCATCTTTGCCCACAGGTTGGCCAACACGTTGTCTAAATTCTCCAAGGGATTTTCCACTGGGATCAATGAGTTCAAAATTTACATAGACATTATTGTCCTCATAAGTTTCAACATTTTTTGAATTTTGAATTTGAGCCTGAATTTCAACCACAGTGCAGCCATTCGGCGGTCTGCTTGAGACAACAATCCCATCCGGCACGATGGCCACCGGCGCGGTCTTGTCCAGCCAGACGTGGCGGTAAATGCCCGCGCCTTCGTAAAACCAGCCCTCGGATCCGGTCGCATCCACGCGCACGGCGATGGTGTTCTTGCCGCCGAAATGCACCACGTCCGTGATGTCCTCGCGGAACGGATAGTAACCGCCCTCGTGGCGTTTCACGCACCAGCCGTTGACCCACACCGTCGCGTCGTGCATCACGCCGTCGAAGGTCAGCCAGATGCGTTTGCCGGAATCGCCCGCCGGCAGATCAAACGTGCGGCGATACCAGCCGATGCTGTTCGTCGGGAATTTCGTTCCCAGCGGTTTGAAGCCGTGGCCGCCATCGGCGGTTTGATCGAACGGCAGTTCCACCGCCCAATCATGCGGAACATTGACGACGCGCCAGTAAGAGTCGGAAAATTTTTCAGAAGCCGGTCCGCCACCGGTGCCGGAATTTTCCAGATGCAGCGCATCCGGCCAGTCGTCGCCGAGATGAAACTTCCAGCCAGCGTCGAGCGAAAGATGTTCGCGCGGCGATTGGGCGACGGCCAGTTGCGCCGCCAGCAACACGGCGCACGCGGAAAAAATGCGGAATGATGAAACGACTTTTATTTTCATAGAGAAATTCTTTGGCGCATCAGCGCCGGGCCGCTGCAGGCAGATAACGGTTTGCAAAGAGTATCCGCTTTGGTAGCGGCGGAATCAAATCCAAAATAAGCTGGATTGAAGGCGCGTTGCCAAATAAAACTTGCCGGACACCCGTTGCGCGAGGAAACTGCCGGCGAAACCCCAATTTTATGACAGAAAGAATTTATATGAACCGGAAATTTGTTTGCGTTGCCCTCGGTCTCGCGGCGTTTTTCGCCGCCATGGATTTGCCGGCCGCTGACACCAACGAAACGCCCAGGCTGATCTCGGCGGATTTGCAACAAACGAAAGGCCCGCTCGACAAGATGTTCAATTTCTGCGTCGGCGCCGGGCGTGCGAATGAAGGTTTGCGCGCCGACTGGCAGCGCCAACTGACCTACGCGCACCGCGAACTGGGTTTTGAATACATCCGCATGCACGGTTTGTTCACGGACGACATGGGCGTCTACCGTCAGGATCGGAACGGCAACCCGGAATACAACTGGCAATACATTGACGAGCTTTTCGATTTTCTCCACGGCATCGGCATGAAGCCGTTTGTGGAATTGAGTTTCATGCCGTCGGCGCTGGCCAGCGGTTCCAAAACGATTTTCTGGTGGCGCGGCAACGTGACTCCGCCGCGCGACATGACCAAATGGGCGAACTTCATGCGCGCCTTTGTCCAACATATGCAGGAGCGCTACGGCGACGCGGAAGTGCGCACCTGGTATTTCGAGGTCTGGAACGAACCGAACTTGAGCGGCTTTTTTTCCGGCACGCAGCAGCAGTATTTTGATCTTTACGCGGCGACGGCGCGCGCCATCAAGAGCGTTTCCGCCGATTACAAAGTCGGCGGGCCGGCGACGGCGGGTTGCGCCTGGGTGCCAGAGTTCATCCATTTCTGCGACACGAATCATGCGCCGGTGGATTTCATTTCCACGCACACTTACGGCGTGGAAAGCGGTTTCCTGGACGAACATGGCGACACCGGCACCGTGCTTTCGCAAAATCCCAACTCCATTTTCGGAGACGTCAAACGGGTGCGCCAGCAGATCGCCGACTCAACGATGCCCAAGCTGGAACTGCATTTCACCGAATGGAGCACTTCTTACACGCCGTCCGATCCGGTTCACGACAGCTACCACAGCGCGGCCTACATTTTGGACAAGCTCAAGAAATGCGGCGACGCGGCGCAATCCATGTCTTATTGGACGTTCACGGATATTTTCGAGGAGGCCGGCCCGCGTTGGGAAGCCTTTCACGGCGGCTTCGGCCTGATCAATTACGAGGACATCAACAAGCCGTCGTTTTATGCGTATCAATTTTTGAACCGGCTCGGCCCGACGGAATTGCAGAACGGCGATCCGTCCTCGTGGATTTGCGCCGACAAATCCGGCGGCGTGCAGGCGCTGGTTTGGGATTTCACCAATACGTATCCCGGCAAGCAGGTTCACAACCAGGTTTTTTACAAACAGGATTTGCCGTCGCAGCCGAAAAACAAAATCACGCTCAACCTGTCGCACCTGTCCAGCGGCAAATACACCATGGAAATTTACAAAGTCGGCTACCGGGTCAACGACGCCTACGCCACCTATCGCGACCTCGGCGCGCCCGCGCAACTCACCAAGGCGCAGGTCGCCGAAATCAAATCCAAAAACAGCGGCGCGCCTTTGGAAACCAAGGCCGTGACGATCGGCCGCGACGGAAAATTCGAGCAGCAGTTCGATCTCCGTGAAAACGACGTCGTGCTGGTCGCGCTCAAACCGCAGAAGTGACAGGATCGCAAATCGCAAGCTTTGGAAAGAAATCTTGGACTGGGGCGGCAAGCGCAGCATGACGCGGCTTTTCCATCGTTGAAAGATTTTCCCAACCTGGCACCACAAGAATTTGGAGGATGCAAATTCCATTCGGTCAAAGGCTTTTTTGAAATTTCCGACAGGAAGCGCGACGGGGATTGAAAAGCCTCGTTGCCGGAATTGCCGCAGCCGCCGCGAATCAGCGGATGGCACTAATCGAATTTACAACCCAAACTCATTTCCATATTCTGGGTTCCCGCATGAAAAAATATTTTTTGGTGATTACGATTTTCACCGTGTTTTGCGCCGCGGTCCAAGCTGCGGAAATCAAGGTGAGTTCGCCGGATGGCAAAGCGGTCATCACGGTGACAGATGCCGGCGGGTTGAGTTATGCCGTCACCTTTGATGGTCGTGAAGTGGTTGCCAAGTCGCGCTTCGGCATCATCGCGGACGATGTGGATCTCGGCGCGGATGTCAAGCTGGGCAAAACTTCCTCACACAAAATCAGCGAGTCGTATGCGATGTTCGGCGGTCATTCGGTGGCAAACAACAATTGCCGCGAAACCACGGTGTCCGTCCGAACTTCAGCCGGTGAAAATTACGAACTCGACGTGCGCGCCTACAACGATGGCGTGGCGTTGCGCTCGCGGCTGGCGGCGAAGGCGGGACGAAAAATCAACGGCGAGTCCACGGAATGGAAAATTTCCGGCAATCCGCTGGCGTGGTATCAGCCGGATTTCGGCAGCTACGAGGGAATTTTCCAAAGCGGCAAGCTGGAGGATTTTTCAGCGGGCAGAAAAATCCCGCTGCCAATTACGTTCAACTTGCCGGATGGCGGTTACGCGTTAGTAACGGAGGCGAATCTTCTGAATTACACCGATCTCGGGGTGCAAGTCGCACCTGACCATTCGTTGAGCGCATATTTTCATGCCAGCCAGACTGGCTGGACGACGGACGATGCCGTGGTCCAGCCGTGGCGCGTCACACTGCTGGCGCGCGATCTCAACGCGCTTGTGAACAGCGATCTTATCCGCAATCTTTGTCCTGCCGCACCGCCGGAACTGGCCAAGGCCGACTGGATTCAGCCCGGCCGTTCCTCGTGGCAATGGTGGTCGAGCGGCGGGCCGATTTATTCCGAGCAGCATCAGTGGGTGGATTGGACGAAACAACTCGGCTTCGAGTATTACCTCATTGACGAGGGCTGGAAAGGCTGGAAGGCCGACGGCAAGAACAACTGGGACTGTCTGCGCGAGGTCTGCGATTATGCCAAAACGCAGGGAGTAAAAATCTGGGCCTGGGTGAACAGCAACGAAGTTTCAAGGACCGCGACGATCACCAACTTTCTGGACCGCGCGGTCGCCGCCGGCGTGGCCGGGGTGAAAATTGATTTCCAGCCGGAAGCCAGCGTGCGCTGGGTCAACTGGTATGACGAAGTCTTGCGTGACGCCACTGCCAGAAAGCTGATGGTGGATTTTCACGGCGCGAACAAGCCGGTTGGCCGCGAACGCACCTGGTCCAATGAAATCACCCGCGAATCCATCCGCGGCCACGAGTATCAAATCCTGCGCTACCGCCGCACGCTGCCGCCGCAGCACGACACCATCCTGCCGTTCACGCGCTTCGTGATCGGGCCGGGCGATTACACGCCGACCGTTTTCAATCCGAAAGAATTGCGCGGCTACACTTGGGCGCGCGAACTGGCTCAAGCGATTGTTTTTACCTCGCCGTTTCTTTGCTACGCCGATCACCCGACGAATTACCTGAACAATCCGGCGGTGGACGTGATGAAGGCAATTCCCTCGACATGGGACGAAACGGTGGTCCTGCCCGGCAGCGAAATCGGCAAATGCGCGGCCTTCGCGCGCCGCACTGGAAAAACTTGGTTTATTGGCGTCATCAACGGTGGCGATGCCACGACGCTGGATTTCCCGCTGGATTTTCTCGCGCGCGGCAAATTTCAGATGACCCAACTGGGCGACGCGCCGGATCGCGGCGATGCCTGGCAGCGCGAGGAAAAAGTCGTCACGGCCAAGGATCATGTGAAACTGTCTTTGCGACCCAGCGGCGGTTGTGTCATCGAACTCCAGCCGCAGAAATGAGGATAACAGTTTTGGAACTGAAAGTTAATGCCTTTTTTGAGTAATAATATACTTGACGCAACATAGACTTTCTGCGATATTGGTCGCATGAAAGATACAAATGAGTTTCCAAAGACATTGCAAGCGGCAATCAAGCATTTTGCCGACGCAGACACCGCGCTGCAATTTATGGTTTCAATCCGCTGGCCGCATGGCGTGAAATGTCCGCGTTGCGGCTCTGAAAAAGTTTCATTCACGGCGTCGCGCAGAGTGTGGACTTGTGAATGTTGCCCGAAACGTCGCCAGTTTTCAATCAAGGTAGGAACGATTATGGAGGACAGTCCCATTGCTTTGGGGAATTGGCTTGTCGGAACGTGGCTGATTGTCAGCGCAAAAAACGGAATCAGTTCGTATGAGTTGCATCGCACTTTGGGCCTCACTCAAAAGAGCGCGTGGTTCCTCGGACACAGGATTCGCCTCGCGTTGCAAAATGGCACGTTTGAAAAATTGTCTGCCGAAATTGAAGCAGACGAATCCTATCTGGGCAGGAAAGTTCGCAATATGCACGCCGACAAAAAACGCAAACGCGGTCGCGGGACTGGCGGAGTTGGCAAAGTAATTATCATGGGGCTTTTGGAGCGGCGCAAAGACGACAAATCTAGCACGGTAAAATTGAAGCACGTTCCGAACGCCAGACGTAGCACGGTTCAAGGTGAAATCCGTCAGCACGTCGCCGATGGTTCGCACGTTTTTACCGATGCTCTCCCGTCATACAACGGATTAAATTCTGATTATGTTCACGAAACGATTGACCATGCGCGTGAATATGTTCGTGGCAATGTCCATACGAACGGGTTGGAAAATTTCTGGTGTTTGTTAAAGCGTTCTATACGAGGAACGTATGTGAGCGTTGACCAACCGCATTTATTTCGCTATTTGGACGAGCAGGCATATCGTTTTAACGAGCGCGAAACGACTGATTCGGAACGGTTTTTGAAGGCCGTCCCGTCAATCATTGGCCGCCGCTTGACGTATAAAGGATTGACGGGTAATGTTGGCTTGGGCTGAATGTCCAGACAGCAGCGCGGAAAACAAAAAAACAAACATGAGCGAGCCTGAAAAAGCAGCAAGCCCTAGCGTTACACCCTCAACGCCTGTGAAGTTCCGTTTTGAAAAAAGCGCGGGCTTTCGTTCGATTTATGCAATGGGTGCATGGGGAAGGCTAAACGCAAATAGTGATATAGTTATGTCGCTGTATCAAGAAATCGCTCCCCTCCCTATTTTTGCAACATATGAGCAATATCCAGATGGAACTTGGAAACAAGGAATTCCAAAAGTTGAATTACCGCCTGATTATGGAGCGGTTCGCCAAATAGAGATGGATATTATTCTTTCAATTGAGGCGGCTATAAGGCTCAAGGACAATCTCGTTCATTTTATTCGCTTGGCAGAAAATGATCGCAACTTTCGTGAAAATTTAAGAAAAACACAGCAAGCACAAACAGTTAAAAGGGTTTAATTTAATGAACTTTATTTTCAACAAGACGACTGCTGCGGCATCTGCTATTGCTATACCGTTTCTTTACCCATTGTCGAAGCCTGATAATAATATCCAGCCTCCGGCGAATGCATATCATAGTTTTCAAGGTATGGAAATTGACTCAATGCCATTATCGTGCATTAAATCATATCAAAGCCAGATGCAGGCGGGTCAACAAATCGAAGCTGAAAATGATTTTTCAAAGGAATTTCATTTGCTCGTAAAGCAATGGGAACATGAAACTTCGTTTCATTCTTCATTGGGGGAGATATTTACCAACGATGCATATCAAAGAATAATGGCAAGGGGTGATGAAGCGCTTCCGCTGATTTTAACAGAATTGCGACGAAAGCCGGGACATTGGTTTTATGCGCTTGAAAAAATTGTTGGTAGAGATGTTGCCGCCAGCGCAAAAAATTTTGCCGAGGCTAGGGCCTTATGGCTGGAGTGGGGATATAATAACAATTACATTTAGGGTCTTTCCTAGTTGAGCGGGTGTGAACGGGTAGCTTTCAAGAGCAACGAGTAGAGGTTATCACGGCGATGATTCCAGCGCCACTCGGATTCTTTGAGGTGGCGCGGAAACTTGTCTGCCCGGACG
>Ga0209483_1000189_pt1 | contig 57494 bp, 59 predicted proteins | sample NGEPerA_FD_184508 | JGI IMG/M metagenome (GOLD analysis project Ga0209483, IMG submission 184508) | Arctic peat soil microbial communities from the Barrow Environmental Observatory site, Barrow, Alaska, USA - NGEE PermafrostL2-A... | ecosystem: Environmental > Terrestrial > Soil > Wetlands >... | reverse complement strand
GCATACGGACCCAACCGCCGATCTTGATGCACGTATCGGTGCCCGGGATATAGTAGAACCCCGCACCGTACAGGCTACAAATCTTCACGTACTGGACCGGTTTGGCCTTAACGGGAAGATCGGCAGCCTGTGCGCCGGCAACCGCGACGAGACCCGCCGCAGTACCGAGCAAAAGGCTTTTCACCATCTTCATCTTGAACCTCCAAAACATTGTTTAACGTGAGAGGGTTCCGTTTCCGCCCAGTGCGACAGCACCGAAGGAACTTCCCCTGGACTCCCCGCTGCCCGAGAAACTTTTCACACTCTTGGGTTCAAACCGCTGAGTTCAAATCGCTGAGTGCAAACCGCCGACCCGGAAAGCGCGACACGGGGATGTCCCCCTCCGTCGCACCGTGAACATTATCGAAAGGCTCCTGCCACGCAACGAAGAAGCGCCCCGCCCACAGCCGAATGGAACGCTTTTCGACCGAGTGTTGCGCAAAAAACACGCAATTTCAGCCAACCTTGGACATCATCAAAAGGGACGGTTTTGACCGTCCCGATTTTTAAGTTTTTACTTTAAATTCAATGGTTTATCGAATCACGGCCGGAAGAGGCGAAATCGTCCCTGTCAGCCCGATCCGCACCATTTGCCACAGTATCGGTCGGTTTGGCGGCAGTTTGCCGGCAGGCGTCAATTCCAGAGGCCGAAATCGCCCATTTCGAAGGCATCCGCTTTTGCGCCAAATATAGAGCCCGACCGCCGCCGCGCCCTGCCCCCAGCGCCAGCTTCACGCTTCACCGGGTTCGACGGCGCCAAGCGATTCGGTCCCGCTCGGTGATGCACCGGCACCGCTGTGCTTTCGAGCAAATAAACATAATGCATGGACACGCCCCTTGAGGTTACCCGCACTTCTAAGTGTAAGTGCGGCACCAGAAAAGAGCAGGAAAATGAGCGTAAATCAGCCCCTCTACGCTAAAGCTTCGAAGGGCATCCTGCTTCGCGATCGAGGCCGGCGACAGTCCTGCGAAGCGCATCGGCGCTAAAGCTTCGAAGGGCATTCTGCTTCGCGATCGAGGCCGGCGGCAGTCCTGCGAAGCGCATCGGCGCGAAGCAGGATGGCGGAGACGGAGGGATTCGAACCCTCGATACGCCTTTGGAGCGTATAACGGTTTAGCAAACCGCCGCCTTCAGCCACTCGGCCACGTCTCCGCGAAGTGGAAGGCTTATAGTCTACCCATTTCCCCGTCAAACGAGGATCGCTAACCCGGCGTAACGCCAGGCAGACGCCAGCAGCGCAACGCGTAACCATCCGAATTCCGGCGGCGATCCCGTTAAAAATATAAATGCAATTATTCGCGCACGCGCGCATCAGAAAGCGCCGCCGCGGGGTTAGTCTTCGCACAACATTCACGGAGTTGGCGATGGCAAAACGTCTCTTCGATGCCGCCGCCGCGGTCGTAAGCACGGCCGCGTTCGGCGCGACGATCCTAGCCGGGATGTTTACTGTGACGCCGGTGGCGCACGCGGAGGTCTATTATCCCTGGTGCGCGCAATATAGCGGTGACGATGGAGATAGCGGCACCAATTGCGGCTTTTCCACCCTGGCGCAATGCCGCGCCACGATTTCGGGCATCGGCGGCCTGTGCCTTGAGAATCCCGAAGACCCGCCGCGTGCGGCCCCGGTCAAGAAAGCCAAAAAGCCGCGCGAGTTGCGTTAACTGGCGGCGCTCGCCGCGAACAGTAGTCCGCGATTTGCTCACGGAGCGGTCGCGCCGGCCCTTAAGCCGCCGCGCGAATATGCGTGACCGGCGTCGGCGGCTGCGGATGCAATTTGAGCCAATCGCGCGCGGCGCGTTGCGCGCGTCCGATCTCGGCGTCCTGCATCTGCTCGGCGATTTCTCGGCGCATCGCCGCCGCCTCGCTATGTCCGCGCATGGCGGCGATGTTGAACCACTTGTGCGCTTCGATCAGATCGACCGCGACGCCGGCGCCGGATGAATACATCATGCCAAGGCTGAAGCAGCCTTCCGCGTCTTTGGACTCGTCGGCAACTTCTGCTGCCGTCAACTCGATGTCGGCCATCGCTGGCTCCCCTTTTATCCGGCCGATTCAGTTTCTCTGAATCGCTTCCGTCACGTCCCTGCTCCCGTCGGCGGTCAGTTCGCGTCCGGGTGAGGCGATCTTCCAGATAAAATTTGAACGACAGTTTAAGCTTCGCGATGAATCGATGATGAAGGACCGCCTCATTTGCGACCGCCCATTACCACCCGCGTCACAAAAGCGCTGCAAACCGGCGCTTTTGGTGCGAATTGTAACAATCCGCTAACCGACTTGATTGAAGCGGGGCTAACCAACGCCTGTCATGGCAAATATAAGCAGACGGCACCGCCCGCTCATTTACTTGTCTAGAGCGTTTTCGAGCGAAGTGGGTACCGGTTCGCGTGAAGAAAACGCGATAAAATAAAAGCTAGAGCCCCGGTTTTGATTCCATCAAAGCCGGAAAGGCTCTAGCGCGCACGCTGACCGAACAGCACCGCCTGCACCTTCGGATCTTTCATGTCGACGTTCTGGCGCAGTTCGAGACCGAGCGCCATGCCGCGTTGCACGGCCGGACGCGCCTTCATGGTGGCAAGCCAGCGCTTGAGATGCGGAAATTGTTCGATGTCCTGGCCCTGCCGCTCCCAGCCATTGACCCAGCCGACACAAGCCATGTCGGCAATCGAATATTTGCCGGCGATGTATTCGCGATCGGCCAGCCGCTTGTTCATCACGCCATAGAGCCGGTTCACTTCGTCGACGTAGCGCGCGATCGCATAGTGCAGGGTCTCGCGCGCGTAGTTCTTGAAATGATGCACCTGCCCCGCCATCGGGCCGACGCCGCCCATCTGCCAGAACAGCCACTGGTCGACCTCGACACGGCCGCGCTCGTCGCTCGGATAAAACTTGCCGGTCTTGCGCCCGAGATATTGCAGAATCGCACCGGACTCAAAGATCGAGATCGGCCGCCCGCTAGGCCCCGCCGGATCGACGATCGCCGGCATTCGGTTATTGGGTGCGATCTTGAGAAAGTCGGGATTGAACTGCTCGCCCTTTGAAATGTTCACGGGCTTGAGATTGTAGGGCAGCTTGCACTCTTCCAGCATGATCGAAATCTTGAAGCCGTTCGGCGTCGGCCAGTAATAAAGATCGATCGGCTTTGCCTTCGAGGCATTGGCGCTCTTTGGGCCTTTGGCGTCTTTGGCGCTCGTCTGCACCGCCTTCTTATTACCCGTCTTTGCTTTCGCCGCCTTTGCCTTGGTTGCCCGCTTGCCGCCCGCCATTTCACCGCTCCAATTAATTTGCTCGTGAAAAAAACGCCCTCTGACCTATGCGGCGCGGCGAAAATGCGCAACTGCCTGGGCTTTCGGCCGGCCAAATCGCAGCACAGCTTGCCGGCTAGTGGACTGGACGAACACAACCCTTACTCTGTAATCTGCCCTCTGTGGTTGCCATAGCGCGCAATAACACCGTATCGCCTGATCAATAACGACAACCGGGGGATGTCATGTCGAGATTTCCATATGCCGCCATCGCGGTCGCCATTCTTCTTGCCGCGCCAATTCTGACGCTGACGACAGCGGCGATGGCGCAATCCAGTGCACCGGCCGCTGCGCCGGCTGCTGCGCCTGCCGCCAATACAAAAGCGAAAACCAAAAAGCCGCCGACCGCCGGTCAGATCGCGGCGCGCGAACGTCTGCGCAAGTGCGCCGCCGAATGGAAAACCGCCAAGGCCGACGGCAAAATCGAAAAAGGAATGAAGTGGCCGAAATATTGGAGCGCTTGTAACAAGCGTCTCAAGAGCGGCGGCTGACCGCGATCGTCGCCCGCATCGTTGGCGCTCAACGGCGCGCGCAGCAATCGCTGCTACACCGCGGTTACCGTCCGTTGAAACTCTGAGGGCGTCGGCGAGACTGTAATCTCGCCGACGCCCTCTGATGTCACCGGAACCGGGTGGTCGCGGAGCGACCGCTTGCGCTACCGCGCCATGACGCACACCGGCTCCCTATGACGCGACCTTCGACGTATCGTTATCGAAGATCGGGAAGTGGCGTAAAGACCTAGAGCTTCTTCTTCCGCTTCTTGGTCTTCTTCGCCGCCTTCACTGCCTTCTTCTTACGTTTTGCCATTGCTGCCCTCCTAGCCATGTAACATGGCGGGTGTCGCATTAGTGCCGTCGGGAATCGACCTGCACTGCATTCCGTTTACTACAGCACAACAAAAAAAACAGTGACTCTACTTGATCGTGTGTGTAAGCCGACGCAATCCGATCATCGATCGTCGTTCATTCAAACGCCAAACGCGACGCAGAAACGATTTTCGCGACGCTTGCGCGACATGCGCGACATGCGCGAACAAAAACAGCGACCGTGCAAAATATCCGATGAAATAAGGACTTTTCGCAGCTGTGGTATTCGCCGCTGCGATCCGATTGCGCCAATTTTTTTGTGCGCGCGCTCGACTTAGCGGCCGATTTTGTCGCGTGAAATGCCGTCGTTCACGACGGAAAAAAATTTTACACAGAGCGCCTCGTTTGGCACTGCCCGAAGGGTCAAAACGATCAAAAACGAGCGAATCAGTGCAAGTGATTCGCGCGGAAAGGACTCGTTAACCGGAAAGTTTTGCGCCGCGCGGCGCACGCACACGAAAAATTCGGCGGCCGATTCCGTTCGCGCGCGCCATCGGCGCAACGATGCGCGCGCTCACAGACCGAGTTTGCGTTTTAGGATTTCGTTTACCGCTTGCGGGCTCGCCTTACCGCCGGAAGATTTCATCGCTTGTCCGACGAACCATCCGATCGCCTTCGGATTGGTCTTGGCGTCGGCGACCTTGTCCGGATTGTTGGCGATAATGTCGTCGACCACCTTCTCGATGGCGCTCAGATCGGTGACCTGCTTCATGCCGCGCGCCTCGACGATGGCGCGCGGGTCGCCGCCTTCGGTCCAGAGGATTTCGAATAAGTCTTTGGCAATCTTGCCGGAAATCGTGCCGTCCGCGATCAAATCGAGCATGCCGCCAAGCTGTATTGCACTAACCGGCGAGGTCGCAACGGTCTTGGCCTCTTTGTTGAGCCGGCCGAACAGTTCGTTGATCACCCAATTGGCGGCGAGCTTGGCGTCCCGTCCTTGCGCCACCGCTTCGAAGTAATCGGCGGTCTCACGCTCGGCCACCAACTGACCGGCGTCGTAAGGCGACAGACCGAAGTCGCGCACGAAGCGCGCCTTCTTCTCGTCGGGAAGTTCCGGAAGGTGCGATTTGAGTTCCTCGACCGCGCTTTGCGTCAATTCAAGCGGCAACAGGTCGGGATCGGGGAAATACCGGTAGTCGTGCGCCTCTTCCTTCGAGCGCATCGAGCGCGTTTCGCCCTTGCCCGGATCGAACAGGCGCGTTTCCTGCACGATGACGCCGCCATCTTCGATGATTTCGATCTGGCGGCGCGCTTCATACTCGATGGCCTGGCCGATAAAGCGGATCGAATTGACGTTCTTGATCTCGCAACGGGTGTCCAGCGGCTCGCCCGGCCGGCGCACCGATACGTTGACGTCGGCGCGCAGCGAACCCTTCTCCATGTCGCCATCGCAGGTGCCGATATAGCGCATGATCGAGCGCAATTTGCTGAGGAACGCCTTGGCCTCGCCCGACGAACGCAGATCGGGCTTCGACACGATCTCCATCAGCGCAACGCCGGAACGGTTGAGGTCGACGCAGGACATCGAGGGATGGCGGTCGTGCACGCTCTTGCCGGCGTCCTGCTCGAGATGCAGGCGCTCGATACCGATCGTTACTGCGTCGCCGTCGGGAAGATCGACCACGACCACGCCCTCGCCCACCACCGGCTGCTTGTATTGGCTGATCTGATAGCCCTGCGGCAGGTCGAGATAGAAATAATTCTTGCGGTCGAACACCGAGCGCAGATTGATCCTGGCGTTTAGTCCGAGCCCCGTGCGCACGGCCTGGCGCACGCATTCCTCGTTAATCACCGGCAGCATGCCGGGCATGGCGGCGTCCACCAGCGAGACGTGGCTGTTGGGCGCGGCGCCGAATTCGGTCGACGAGCCGGAGAACAGTTTCGACTTCGACGTGACCTGGGCGTGCACTTCCATGCCGATGACGACTTCCCAGTCGCCGCTCGCGCCCTTGATCAGCTTAGATGTCTTGCTCTGCACGTTCATGGCGTAGAGCTAGCTTGTCGCCGCCGTGCTCGCAAGATGCGCCTTTAAAGCGGCAATTCGCGCCCGAGCGCCTGCTCGACCACGTCGAATGTGTTAGCGAATTCGCGGAATTCGATCAGCAACCCATCCTGAAACCGCAGGAAATTCGCAATCCGGAAACGCAGACTGCGTCTGGTCGTGCGTTGCAAGAAACCGACATCCGACATGACCGCGGCGCGGTCGCCGTCGACGATGACGACCTCGCGCTTGTAGCTTGCGATGTCGTAGCTTTGCGCGATCTCGGCCATGACCTTCAGCACGGCGGCGGGGCCGTGGCGCGGTCCGGCAAAAGGGAACACGGTCACCGGACTATAGATAACCCAGTCGATGTCCGGGTGAAGAAGCCGTCCGACATGTTCGAAATCGCGCCGGCCATAGGCGTCATAGATTTCCTCGACTGCTGCACGGGTATCGCTCACGGCTGCCTCCACCACGGTCAGAGAGTATGGTGTTACCTCCATCGCGCCAAGGGGAACTGGAACCTTATCAAGTACATTCAACCGCTGCGATATGTAGCGCCAGCTTGCTTTGAACACCGCCACGAAACGCCCGCGATATGGCCGACTTTCTGCAACATTAATTCCACACGGTCGCGCTGAGCGTTGGGGTGCACAGGCAACCATTTCGGCATCCGCAGCGTTTGCATGATGTCATGAAAGCCAACAACGGCACATTTGGATTGATCGTCGGCGGCCTCGTCGCGCTGGCGGTCGTGTTCTTGATTTTGGGCGGCGGCGATTGGGGCGGCAAGAAAACCGTCGAGGGCGATCAGGATCTTCCGCCGGTCGCCGACGGCGCGCGGTAAATCCTCGGCCTTACCACCACGCCTTCGCGGTAAAGCGCCCGGCCGCCTGTTCGATCACCTCAGCCAGCGAGAACAAAGTCTCCTCGTCGAACGGCCGCCCGATCAGTTGCAGCCCCAGCGGCAGTCCTTGCGCATCGGTGCCGGCCGGCACCGCGATGCCGGGGAGCCCTGCCATGTTCACCGTCACCGTGAACACGTCGTTTAAATACATCTCGACAGGATCGGCTCCCCCTTTTTCGCCGAAGCCAAACGAGGCAGACGGCGTCGCCGGCGTCAGCATGGCGTGCACGCCTTGCGCAAAGCATTGCTCGAAATCGCGCTTGATCAGGGTGCGCACCTTCTGGGCCCGCAGATAGTAAGCGTCGTAATAGCCGGCCGACAAAACGTAAGTGCCGATCATCACGCGGCGGCGCACTTCGGCCCCAAAGCCGGCGCTGCGCGTCTTTTCATACATCTCGGTGATGTCGCGACCGTCTTCGCGCAGGCCGTAGCGCACGCCGTCATAGCGCGCGAGATTGGAGGAGGCTTCCGCCGGCGCCACGATGTAATAAGCCGGCAGCGCGTATTTGGTATGCGGCAGCGAGACCTCGACCAGCTCCGCGCCCGCCGCCTTTAGCCATTCGCGTCCCTGCTCCCATATCTTTTCGATTTCCGCCGGCATGCCATCGAGCCGGTATTCCTTCGGGATGCCGATGCGCAAACCCTTGACCGATTTGCCAACCGCCGCTTCGTAATCCGGCACCGGGATATCGGCACAGGTGGTGTCCTTGGGATCGGGGCCGGCCATCGAGCGCATCAGGATGGCGGCATCGCGCACGGTCTTGGCAAAAGGCCCGGCCTGATCGAGCGACGAAGCGAATGCAACGATGCCCCAGCGCGAGCAGCGCCCATAAGTCGGTTTGAGGCCGACGGTACCAGTAAAGGCCGCCGGCTGACGAATGGAACCGCCGGTATCCGTGCCGGTCGCGCCCAGGCACAGTTGCGCCGCCACCGCCGCCGCCGATCCGCCGGACGAGCCGCCGGGCACCAATGGCGTATTGGAGCCTTCCCTGCGCCACGGCGAGGTCACCGGCCCGAAGAACGAGGTCTCGTTCGACGAGCCCATGGCGAATTCGTCGTTGTTGGTCTTGCCGAGCAGCACCGCGCCGTCGCGCCAGAGCTGCGACGTGACGGTCGACTCGTAAGCCGGCACAAAATTATCGAGAATATGCGAGCAGGCGGTGGTGCGAATTCCTTGCGTGGCGAACAGGTCCTTCACCGCCAAGGGTATACCTTCGAGCGGACCGGCTTTGCCCGACGCAATACGCGCATCGGAAGCCTTCGCCATCTCGAGCGCCTTCTCCGGCGTCTCCAGCACGAAGGCATTGAGCGCACGCGCCTTCTCGATGGCCGCGTCATGCGCCTGCGCCAACTCGACAGCAGTGATGTCTTTGTTGCGCAGACGATCGCGCGCTTGCGTGAGCGTCAGCGATGTCAATTCAGTCATTGATGGGGGTGTCGCACACAAAAGCGTTCTTGTTGTCGGCCGTGTTCTTTTTCATCGCTTCGATTTCTTCGAGTTTGCTCGGCGCATGCTGACGAATGAGTATCGTTCCGTCCGGCTGTTCTTCGCGATAGAGCTCGCCCGGGACCGGCAGACCCATGGCGCGCAAATCTTCTTCCGTGTGGCCGTCCGGCAGCTTGCCGGTGGAAATGATTTCCACCAGCGCCCAGATGCGCTCCTGATCGCCTTGCTCGCAGGCCATGCACATTATTCAATGACCTTGGGAACTAAATAAAAGCCGTCTTCACTGCGCGGCGCATTGCCGAGCACCGCCGCCGGATTGTCGCCATCGGTCACTTCGTCGGTACGCATCTTCATCGCCATCGGCGTCACCGAGGTCATCGGCTCGACGCCCTCGACATTCACTTCCGACAATTGCTCGACGAAGGCGAGCATGGCGTTGAGCTCGCCCTTCAAGTGCTCGACCTCTTCCTCCTTGACCGCGATACGGGCCAAGCGGGCGATACGGCGGACGGTGTCGGCGTCAACGGACATTCAAAACCTCGCAAAAAACATCGCTGCGGCTATAGCAGAGGCCCATTTGCCATCGCAATGGACACAGAAACCGCCACCTTAAGCAGCCTCGCGCCCGTGATCCGAGCAAGCATGCACCTCGACGGTGACATGCGACAGGCCGGCGAGCCCCTCAAGCCGCTCTTTATAAACCGACGGCGCCCGCGGGTCGTCCGACACCACCGCCGCGATTAACCCGGCGTGACCGGGACCGAGCCGCCACAGATGCAGATCGCTCACCCGGTCGCCCTCGATCTCCAGTCGATCGCGGATGCGACCCGCAAGCGACCGGTCCGGCACCATGTCGAGCAGTGCCGTCGCCGAGGCCCGGATCAGGCCCACCGACCAACTCAGAATGACGGCCACGCCGACCAAAGCCATCAACGGGTCCATCCATACCCAGCCATAGAAACGGCCGGCGAGCAGTCCGGCAATGGCCAGCACCGAGGTCAGGGCATCGGCCAGCACATGCACGTAAGCGGCGCGGATATTGGAGTCGTGGCCGCCATGATGATGGCCGTGCCGATGGTCGTGGTCATGAGCATGATCGCGGCCGTGATCGTGGCCTTGCGCGCCGGCGTGGTGATGATCTCTGTCGAACAGCAGCCAGGCGCTGGCGAGGTTAACGCCAAGTCCGACCACGGCAAGCCAGGTCGCCTGTGCGAAATGAATCGTGACCGGCGCAAAGAGCCGTTGCACCGCTTCGTAGCCGATGAGACCTGCGATCAATGCCAGAATGACCGCACTGGAAAACGCCGCCAGTTCGCCGACCTTGCCGGTGCCAAAGGTGAAGCGCGGGTCGCGCGCGTGGCGGCGGGCAAAGCGATAGGCGAGCGCCGCGATCGCCAGCGCGCCGGCATGGGTGGACATGTGCCAGCCGTCCGCGACCACCGCCATGGAACCATAAAGGGTGCCGCCAACAATCTCGGCCACCATCATCGCGGCGGTAAGCAAAACCACCAGCCAGGTGCGCCGCTCGTGCCGATCGTGATTGGCGCCGAGGAAGACGTGGCTGTGTTTCCAGGATTCGACGGAATGGCTGTGCATCGGGCATCTCCGGATCAACGAGGCGGCTACCCCCTGGCATAGCCCGGGAACGCGGCTTTGCAATAGACCTCCGACCGTAATCCCATTTCCGTGGATATTGTTGGATCGCACTCTCAAGCAGCCCCATCTATTTTATACCACCCGTCGCCTTCTTCGGCTGAGGGCGCTCAATAAGCCAGATGCTCGACGATGCTCCAGCCTTCCTTCTTCAATTCGCGCTTGGCCAAAGCGGTCGCCTGCCCGGTGATCTTCACTTCGCCCACAGCCTTGGGCGACAGCGCCTTGCGCGCGGCGGTGAATTGCCCAAAGCGCGTGGCGTTATCCGGCGTCCACGACAAGGCGTCGATTGGCGCTGCGGTCACCACGCGGCCCTCGCGCGTAAGCGCAAAGGGCAATCCGCCGAGCACCACGATCCGCGTATAATGCTGCGTGCGATTGTCCTTCACCATCAGTTCGGCCAGCCGGCGCATGAAGAGCGCGATCCCGCGCTGATCGGCCGAAGCCGCCTGCGCGATGAAAACATCACGGCCGGCAACGCCGTGCATGCTGTCGAGCGCAGCGACCATCGCCGCCATGTCGATCGGCGTATAATTGGTATTGGCGAGCAGCGCTTCCGTCGCATCCGGCGATACGCCCATGGCGGTGAGGCGCTCGCGGTTGAGATCGAGGATCTGCGAGGCGGTGAAATTGCGCGCCAGTTCTTCGATGCCAACATCGTTGAGCTTGTTGGCGGTCGAAAGATTCGACACCACGACGCCGGCAGCGCCGGGCACCGCCAGAAGCGCGCCGCTCACGGTCAGGCCGCCGAGCGCGGCCGCTTCCGACAATTGCTTGAGCTTGGCGTCAAGCGGCGGAAAATCGGTGTAAGGATCGACGCCATAGGTGGCGGCGAGCACGCGCCGCTCGCTGGTGACGCCGAGCATGCTCGCCATCGCATTGTCCGGCGTCTTGCCGGCATTGTTGATGCCGGAACCGATGCGGCCGAACATGGCGCCGACGCCGGCGAAAGTGTCCCTGATGGTGCCAAGCGGATTGACGATCAGGTTGCCGGTATATTTGAGGGGATTGAGCCCGGCCTGCGCCAGCGACTTGGCGAAAGTGTCGGAGCCGCTCATCTTTTCCAGCAGCGCCAGCGCGTGCAATTCAGTCAACCGCATGTGCAGCATTGCGTCGCCCGCGATCTGCAATTCGCCGTAAGGCGTCGCCAGCACGTAATCGCGCAGCAGGCCGTCGCTGCGCACCGGCGTCTTGACGGTATAATTGACGCCGACGCGCTCGATGCCGCGAATTTGCGCGGCGTTGAAACTGGGCGGCGCCTCGAATTTCTGCGCGTCCGCGGCGATAGGCTGCGCCAGCAGCAAAACGATCGGCGCCATCCAATAGCTTGCGCGTCCGAGCCACGATGTCATTTATCCCCCCACCAGCTCAGAAAAGTCGCTGATAGTTATTATGCGCCCTGAGCCAAACCTCCGGCAACCGGCAATACGGTCGCACATCGCGCATGATAGAATGCGCGCCTTGCCGGGGCGCGGTCGCGGCCGATACGGAAAATAACGACAATGACAACCGGCCCGCTCTCCGAGATAGCGCCGCAATGGCCCGCGCGCGGCGCGCTGATCGGGCTTGACCTCGGCACCAAGACCATCGGCGTGGCGGTGAGCGATCCCGACCGAAAATTGGCGACGGGCGTGGAGACCGTTGCGCGCACCAATTTCACCGCGGACGCAAAACGGCTGCTGGCGCTCGCGGTCGAACGCAATGCCACCGGCTTCGTGCTCGGCCTGCCGATCAACATGGACGGCTCGGAGGGCCCTCGCGCGCAATCGACGCGCGCTTTCGCGCGCAATTTCGAAAAGCTCACGGATTTGCCGATTGCCCTATGGGATGAGCGGCTATCGACCGCGGCGGTCGAGCGCGGCCTGATCGCAGCCGATATGCGGCGCGAACGTCGCGCCGAAGTGATCGACCAGCATGCCGCCATGTTCATCCTACAGGGCGCACTCGATCGACTGTCTTATTTGAACAAATAGCACATGAAAACTGAACAGGTAGTATTTGAAAACGCAGAAAAGGCGGACGTAGCGTCCGCCTTTCCCGATTTTTTGATACTGATTAGCAGCTGGCGCCGAATCCGGGCGAGCCTGGACGCGCATTACAGTTCGGGCCGCCGAAATCGTTCGACCTGCGCCGTGAGTAGTACTGCGGGGGCGCAACATAGGTCGGACCGGGCTCGTAAGCATAGCCTTCGTAGGCGTAACCCGGGTCGTAAGCATAATCCGGCTCGCCGTAGTAGCCGTTGTTGGAACTCGCGACCGCCGAGCCGATAACAGCGCCGGCAACGAAACCGCCGATCGCAGCCGCGTTGCGGCCATGTCGCGCCTGCGACGGGCTGGCTACTGCCAGCGCCATTGCGCCGGCCAGAACAACAGCAGTCGTATATTTCAAAATGGTCTTCATGAATGCCTCCTTTTGGCCCGGATTTCCGGGCGTTCCGGGTCGTCAACCCGAGAACGGCGTGGCGGTTCCAGATTCGTTTTGCGCCACGTTCACGATACTGTGGGCGCGTCGGGTTGCACCCTTGCCGGGAGCGGAACTTGCGCCTATAGCACTGGCTTTAATGAACAGTCTGCCGAAACCCTCATTCGTTCTCAGCCATCGTCATCTGCTGGGGATCGAAGGGCTTTCCGCCGCCGACATTACCGGCCTTCTCGATCTCGGCGAGGAATTCGTCGCGCTCAACCGCCAGGTCGAGAAAAAGCAGACCTCGCTGCGCGGTCGCACACAGATCAATCTCTTTTTCGAAGTCTCCACCCGCACGCAAGCCTCCTTCGAACTCGCCGGCAAGCGGTTAGGGGCCGACGTCATGAACATGTCGGCCTCTTCGTCGTCAATGCGCAAGGGCGAAACGCTGATCGACACCGCGATCACGCTTAACGCCATGCACCCCGACATCATCGTGGTACGCCACCACGCCTCCGGCGCGGTCGAATTGCTGGCGAGCAAGGTCAACTGCTCAGTCGTCAATGCCGGCGACGGCACGCACGAGCACCCCACCCAGGCGCTGCTCGATGCGCTGACGATCCGCCGCAACAAAGGCACGATCGAGGGCCTCACCGTGGCGATTTGCGGCGACATCATGCATTCACGCGTCGCCCGCTCCAACATCATGCTGCTCAACACGATGGGCGCGCGCGTGCGCGTGGTCGCCCCCTCCACCCTCCTCCCCCCCGGCATTGAGCGCTTCGGCGTCGAAGTCGCCCGCGACATGCGCGAAGGCCTGGCCGACGCGGATATCGTGATGATGCTGCGGCTGCAACGCGAACGCATGAACGGTTCGTTCATTCCCTCGGTGTCCGAATATTTCCACTACTGGGGCCTCGACGAAAAAAAACTCGGCTACGCGAAAAAAGACGCGCTGGTCATGCATCCGGGTCCGATGAATCGCGGCGTCGAGATCGACTCTATTGTCGCCGACGGCGCGCAGTCGCTGATCCGCGAACAGGTCGAAATGGGCGTCGCCATTCGTATGGCGGTGCTGGAAGCTTTGTCACGCAACCTGCCGAACGCATAAATGTTATCGGAACGCCGCCCCATTTTGCTCGCCAATGCCCGGATCGTCGATCCATCGCGCGATCTCGACATCATCGGCGACCTGCTGATCGCCGATGGCGTCATCCGGGAAGCGAAAAAAGGCATTGGCGCGGCTGGCGTGCCGGAAGGCACCGAGACGGTCGATTGCCGCGGCAAGGTGGTCGCGCCCGGCCTGGTCGATATGCGTGCCTTCATCGGCGAGCCCGGCGCCGGCCACCGCGAAACATTCGCCTCCGCGAGCCAGGCGGCCGCCGCTGGCGGCGTCACCACCATCATCTGCCAGCCGGACACCTCGCCGGCGATCGACGATCCCGCCACTGTCGACTTTGTGCTGCGGCGCGCGCGCGACACCGCGATCGTGCATGTGCATCCGATGGCCGCGCTGACCAAGGGCCTCAACGGCGTCGAGATGACCGAAATTGGCCTCTTGAAAGCCGCCGGCGCGGTCGCCTTCACCGATGGCGACAAGAGCGTGACCAACGCGCAAGTGATGCGGCGCGCGCTCACATATGCGCGCGACTTCGACGCACTGATCGTGCACCACACCGAGGATCCCGACTTGGTCGGCGATGGCGTCATGAACGAAGGCGAATATGGCGCGCGTCTCGGGCTCCTGGGCATACCCAACGCGGCCGAGACCGTGATGCTGGCGCGCGATACGCGGCTGGTCGCGCTCACCGGCGGGCGTTACCACGCCGCTTCGATCACCTGCGCGGAATCGCTCGAAGTCTTGCAACGCGCGCGCGACGCCGGCCACCACGTCAGCGCCTCGGCATCGATCAATCACTTGACGCTCAATGAAAACGATATCGGGCCCTACCGCACCTTTCTCAAGCTCAAGCCGCCGCTGCGCGCGGAAGACGACCGCAAGGCGCTGGTCGCGGCGCTGGCGGAAGGTTTGATCGATGTGGTGATGTCGGATCACAATCCGCAGGACGTCGAAACCAAGCGGCTCCCATTCGCGGAAGCCGCCGCCGGCGCCATCGGACTTGAAACCATGCTGACCGCCGGATTGCGGCTGTTGCACGCCGGCGAAATCGAACTGCCGCCCTTGTTGCGCGCGATGTCGACGCGGCCGGCCGAGTTGCTCGGCATATCCGGCGGCACCTTGCGCAGCGGCGCGCCGGCCGACGTCATTGTCATCGACCTCGAAGAGCCATGGCTGGTCGATCCGAACGAATTGAAATCGAAGTGCAAGAATACGCCGTTCGATGAAGCGCGTATGACCGGCCGGGTCATGCGCACCATTGTCGCCGGCCGCACGGTGTACGAAACGCTATGAGCGCGCCGCTCGTCCTCATCGTCGCCTTGGCCTTCGGCTATCTGCTCGGTTCGATCCCGTTCGGCCTCTTGATTACGCGCGCCGCCGGTGGGCCCGATGTCCGCACCATCGGCTCCGGCAATATCGGCGCCACCAATGTGCTGCGAACCGGCCGCAAGGACCTCGCCGCGCTTACGCTGCTGTGCGATGCACTCAAGGGCACAGTGGCAGTGCTGATCGCGGCACATTTTGGCGGACACAATGCGGCGCTTGCGGCAGGGCTAGGCGCTTTTTTCGGCCACCTGTTTCCGCTCTGGCTGAAGTTCAAAGGCGGCAAAGGCGTCGCCATTTATATTGGCCTGCTGATCGGACTGTACTGGCCGGGCGCGTTGATCTTCTGCGCGCTCTGGCTCGTCGTCGCCTTTATTGCGCGCTACTCCTCGCTCGCGGCGTTGGTGGCGAGCGCGTTGACCCCGGCGGCGCTTTGGCTGCTCCACCGGCCGGAAGCCGCCGCGCTCTTTCTATTACTCACTGCTTTGCTGTGGATTATGCACCGCGCGAATATCGACCGGCTGCTCAATGGCAGCGAAACGCGTATCGGTCGCTGAAAATAGTGGCGATTAGCTCGCCCGCGCGACCCCGTGAGCCGCGCTTTGGCCGGCGATTTTGCCTCCTGCTGGCCCACGCATGTGCCGAGCCGGCGAACTGACATTGCCCACCGCAATTTCGCGCACCACGTCGCAGGCCACCGCCAGCGCATCGAGCTGGTTGTGATAGGCAAGCTGGGCCAATTCGGCTGCCATGGCGCCGATATAGTCACGGACGCTGTCATGGCCCAAATCGGCAGCACGATGTTTGCGGCTGTCCATGCCGTCACGCATCGCTTCCGGCTTAATCGCTACTCGGCTGGTTTTTCGTCTTGTCACCATGAACCCGTGCCCAAAATTATTTGCGGCAGATTCGTTTCAATCGGCCGCTTGGTCAATTGCGCGGAAACGCATATGCTTGAATACACGGAAACGCTTGTTCGCGACGAACCATAACTCAGGGTTGCAATCGTCTTCCTGTGTTGACGTTGTTACGATTTAGGTCGAGCGTGCGACCCTTATTGCGATCCGGGAACTATTTGATCGGCAATGGCAGTCATCGACACATATGCGACGCTGGTTGATGCGATCGACAATGTAAAAACGGTCGAAGACCTCGACGGTTTCATCCGCAAGACCTTGGCAGTATACGATCTCAAAAACGCCGTCTATTATCTTCCAGGCCTACCCGGCCAAGAGGCGGTTAAGCCTTTGACCCTGGCGACCTATCCCAAGAACTGGGTGAGCCGTTATTTCGAGGCCGACTATCTCAACATTGATCCCTGCCTGCCGGTCGGTTACGCCAACCTGTTGCCGGTAGATTGGGCAACTTACGATCGCAAACCGCCGCGCGTGAAGCAGTTGTTCGGTGAATCGATTGAATTCGGCATTGGCCGGCAAGGTTTGACCATCCCGATCCGGGGTACCAAAGGCGAATTCGCTCTTTTTAACATTACATGCGACCTTAGCGATGCGGACTGGAGAGACGCCAGAATGGCTCTCATCCGCGATTTTCAGATTCTCGCACACACGATACACGCCAAGGCCAGCACGATCGCAGGCGGAACCGCGCCGGACTATAAGGCGCGGGTCACGCCGCGTGAGCGCGAATGCCTGACATGGTGCGCGGTCGGCAAGACCAGCGAGGACATTGCGACTATTTTGGGAATATCCGAAGGCGTCGTTCGCATTCATTTGCAAAGTGCGCAGCACAAATTGAATTGCTTAAATCGGACCCATACCGTCGTAAAAGCCATGGTGTACAAGCTGATTTTCCCGGACCTCTACTGAGGCGCGGCGGACACCTGCATATCCGCATATTTACACACCGAAACCGCTTTCATCTGATTCTCCCTTCGAAGCTCATACCGGGCTTATGGAGGGAAGACATGATCCGCTTTTTCCAAGGACGCGATCGCGATCAATATCCACGTGAAGCCGACGCCATGTACCGACTGCGGTCCAGGCAATTTCACGACCGTTTGAAGTGGAACGTGCATGTTTCAGATGGCTGGGAGATCGACGAATTCGACGAGATGAACCCGCTTTATCTCGTTTCAATCGACGAGACGACCGGAGCTGTCCGCGGCTCGTTGCGCTTCTTGCCGACAACCGGTCCGCACATGATGAATGGATCGTTCGGGGACTATTTCGAAAAGCCCTTCGAGATGGAAAGTCCCCTCATCTGGGAATGCTCGCGCTTTTCGATCGAACCCGCCCGACACCACGGCCGCATCTCGGGGTCGTCGTTGCGGGAGACGACGTTCGAATTGATGCACGGCGGTTGCGAGGTGGCGATGATGGCGGGCATAAGTCAGATTGTCGGCGTTTTCGATCCCTTCATGTTGCGTGTTTACCGGCGCACCGGTTGGGGACCCGAAATTGTCGCGACCTCGTACAAGACCGACCCAGGTCCCATTCATCTCGGCATTTGGGACGTCAGTGAAGCCAATTTGCTGTCGATCCGCGAACGTAGCGGCATCAGCGACACGGTGCTGGAGACAGATAGGTTGCCGTTGACGACACCGCGCACCGTTTCCATGGAGGTCGCATAGCGCCATTTATCGAAATGAACTAAAAGCCACAATCTTGAGCCCTCCGCTTGATGTTCGATACTCGCTTAGGCGATGCTGTCGCACGAAAGCTGGGGGGCGCAGGTGGCTGGCCAAGGCGGAGGCGTACGACTGACCGAGGAACAGCGGCTCGATTGGCTGCGCCTCATTCGTAGCGACAATGTCGGACCACGCACGTTTCGTGATCTCGTCAACAACTTTGGCGGCGCACGGGCGGCGTTGGCCGCCTTGCCGCGGCTGGCCCGCCGCGGCGGCGCCTCGGGCACGCACATCTGTACGCCCGAGGAAGCCGCCGCCGAATTGAAAGCAGCCCGAGCGCGCGGCATCGAACTGATCGCGCTCGGTGAGCCCGATTATCCGGCGCGGCTGCACACGATCTACGATGCACCGCCGCTCGTTGCCGTGCGCGGCGACGCCGCTATTCTCTCCCGCCCGCTGATCGCCATTGTCGGCTCGCGCAACGCCTCGGCCGCCGGCATGAAATTCGCAGACCGGCTGGCGCGCGATCTCGGCAGCGCCGGCTACGGCATCGTCTCTGGCTTGGCGCGCGGCATCGACGCGGCGGCGCATCGGGCAAGCCGCGACAGCGGCACCGTGGCGGTGCTCGCCGGCGGTCACGAGCGCATTTATCCCGCCGAACACATTGGACTGCTTGACGAATTGCTAGCCCACGGCGCCGCCATTTCAGAAATGCCACTCGCCTGGGAGCCGCGTGCGCGCGATTTCCCGCGCCGCAACCGGCTGATCTCGGGACTGTCGCTTGGTGTCGTTATTGTGGAGGCGGCACGCCGCTCCGGCTCGCTCATCACCGCGCGCATGGCGGGCGAACAAGGCCGTGAAGTCTTCGCCGTGCCCGGCTCGCCGCTCGATCCGCGCGCCGAGGGCACCAATGGCCTGCTCAAGCAGGGTGCGACCTTGGTGACGGAAGCTGCCGATGTCATCGGCGTGCTCTTGCCGATCCTCGGCCGCGGTTTCGATCTGCCGGTCGAGGAGCCGGCACAAGACGCGCCGCTTCCGGTCGACCACGAACCGGCCGAGGATGAACGCAGCCGCATCGTCGCGCTGCTCGGCCCCTCGCCCGTCTCGATCGACGATCTGGTGCGGCTGTCGGGCACATCGGCCGCGATTGTGCGAACCGTCCTCTTGGAACTCGAATTGGCCGGGCGGCTGGAGCGCCACGGTGGCGCTTTGGTATCGCTGCTATAGTAGCGACCTTGAGTCGCCCCTCGCCGAGCCCGCCATGATTTTTCGCCGCGCCTTGTTGATTGCCCTGCTCGCTTTGGCGAGCGCGCCGGCGCAGGCGCAGGACCAGAACTTCGCAGCTTTCGTGCATGCACTCTGGCCGGACGCGCGCGCGAAGGGCGTCACCCGCGCCACCTTCGATACCGCGATGAAAGGCGTGACGCCCGATCCGCGCGTAATCGCCGCCACCAAGCGCCAGCCCGAATACGGCAAGCCGGTCGGCGATTACATCAATGCGCTCGCTTCGCCCGGCCGCATTAAACGCGGGCAAGCCAAAGAGAAGGAATGGTCGAATACCTTCGACGCGGTCGAGAAGAAGTTTCCGGTCGAACGCTGGGTCCTGCTGGCGCTCTGGGGCATGGAGACCGATTACGGCGCGGCGAAGGACAAATGGGACGTGTTCCGTTCGCTGGCGTCGCTCGCCTACGTGAAATACCGCCATCCGTATTTCCGCAACGAGTTGATCGTTGCCATGGACATCATGCAGCGCGGTCATTTCGCGCGCAAAGAGATGGTCTCATCCTGGGCCGGCGCGATGGGCCAGAGCCAGTTCATGCCGAGCAATGTCGTCGATTACGCCATCGACTTTTCCGGCGACGGCCGCGCCGATCTATGGAGCAATGTGCCGGACGTTCTCGCCTCGACCGCCAATTACCTGAACCAATGGAAATGGCGGCGCGATCTGCCTTGGGGGTTCGAAGTGATCGTGCCGAAGGGCTTCGACACCATGAAGAGCCGCGCCTCTTACGCCGAATGGCACAAGCTCGGCGTCCGCCGCGCCGATGGCAAAGCTTTTCCGCAGGACCGGCCTGATGCCGCTCCGGGTATCCTGTTTTTCCCGAGTGGTGCGAAAGGGCCGGCCTTTATCGTCACCGAAAATTTCGCCGTGCTGAAGGAGTATAATAACTCCGACGCTTACGCGATCGCGGTCGGCCATCTCGCCGACCGCATGCAAGGCGGTATTCCGATCAAAGCCGCCTGGCCGGCCGACGATCATCCGCTGCCGCGCGAGGCGCGTATTGCTTTACAAAAGAAACTCGCCGCCCTCGACTATAAAGTGAATGACTTCGAAGGCCACGTCGATTTCGACCTGCGCGACAATATCCGCGCCGAACAGGCCAAACATGGCATGATTCCGGACGGAAACCCGACCGTGGAGTTCATGCACAAGCTCGGCATGAAATCGCCATAAGCAATCGTCATAAGCGAATTTTATTGGACAGCGAGAGGAATTACTGCGCGTCGGCCGTTGGCGCTGTTATGACGGGTCACGCTTTCGGCTTCGAGCCGCACCATTTCAAGAAGGTAGCCAGCCTAAGGTTTCCAACCCGGTCCGACGCGCCATCGTGACCAGGTCGGTCGACAGGGTGGCCACATAGGCGGCTACCGCTATGCGGCCATTGGGTTCATCTGTCTGCTCGACCATTATTAATTCCGTACCGGGCAAGGGTCCGTCACGGGCGCGTGCTTGCCTAAAACTAAAAATACAATGAAAACTAAAAATACAAAGAAAAAGAACAAGTCCAATAATAATCTCTGTAATAGTATCAATTATAAAATACATCTATTGGTTGTATCGTAGTGTAACGCGGATTGACGCCCGCTACGTCCCAGATATAGCGAGCGAGATCGTCCCCCGGAACGCCACGCTGGCGGCAAGATTTGACAGTAACGGAAGCCTTCCCCATGTTCCGGGCGATCAAGATCGCCGATTCCGGCCTGATCAGGCTTCAATCTGGCGCGTAACCCATTGGATTCTCATGAAAGTTGTCGTTGTCGAGTCGCCTTCCAAGGCGAAAACGATCAACAAGTATCTTGGACCCGGCTACGAGGTATTGGCCTCGTTTGGGCACATTCGCGACCTGCCGGCCAAGGACGGATCGGTCGATCCCGACGCCGATTTCAAGATGCTATGGGAGATCGATCCGAAGTCGCAGCAGCGCGTCAATGATATCGCGCGCGCGCTCAAGGGCGCCGACACCCTCATTCTCGCAACCGACCCTGACCGTGAAGGCGAAGCGATCTCCTGGCATGTGCTGGAAGCGCTCAATGAAAAGAAGGCGCTGAAGGACCAGAAGGTCGAGCGCGTCGTGTTCAACGCCATCACCAAGCAGTCTGTGACCGAGGCGATGAAGCATCCGCGCGCCATCGATGGCGCGCTGGTTGACGCCTACCTCGCCCGCCGCGCGCTTGATTATCTGGTCGGCTTTACGCTCTCGCCGGTGCTCTGGCGCAAATTGCCGGGCGCGCGTTCGGCCGGCCGCGTGCAGTCGGTGGCCTTACGGCTCGTCTGCGACCGCGAACTGGATATCGAGAAATTCATTCCGCGCGAATACTGGTCGATCGTCGCCAAGTTGAAGACGCCACGCGGCGACGAATTTGAAGCGCGCCTCACCGGCGCCGACGGGCAGAAATTCCAGCGCCTCGATATCGGCACCGGCGCCCAGGCCGACGACATCAAACAGGCGCTTGAGGGCGCGACCTATACAATCGCTTCGGTCGAGGCAAAGCCGGCGCGGCGCAACCCGCCGCCGCCCTTTACTACCTCGACCATGCAGCAGGAGGCCTCGCGCAAGCTCGGCTTTGCGCCGGCCATCGCCATGCGGCTGGCACAGCGTCTTTACGAAGGCGTCGAAATCGACGGCGAGACTACCGGCCTCATTACTTATATGCGTACCGACGGCATCGATATCGCGCCGGAAGCGATTACCGACATTCGCAACATGATCGGCAAGAACTACGGCAAGGAATACGTGCCCGGTTCGCCGCGGACCTATCAGAACAAATCGAAAAACGCGCAGGAAGCGCACGAAGCGGTGCGCCCGACCTCCCCCAGCCGTACGCCGCAAGAGGTTGCCAGATATGTCGACCGCGATCAGGCGCGTCTGTACGAACTGATCTGGAATCGCGCGGTCGCGAGCCAGATGGAATCGGCCGAGCTTGAGCGTACCACCGTCGACATCGTCGCCAAAAACGGTGCGCGTCAGATCGAACTGCGCGCCACCGGGCAGGTGGTGAAGTTCGACGGCTTTCTCACGCTCTATCAGGAAGGGCAGGACGAAAACTCGGACGACGAGGAGTCGCGTCGCCTGCCTGCCATGTCGGAGCGGGAAAAGCTCGACAAGCAAGGAATCGAGGCAAGCCAGCATTTCACCGAGCCGCCGCCGCGCTTTTCGGAAGCGGCGCTGGTCAAGCGCATGGAGGAACTCGGCATTGGCCGGCCCTCAACTTACGCCTCGATCCTGCAAGTGTTGCAGGACCGCGGCTATGTCCGCATCGACAAGAAGCGTCTCTATCCGGAAGACAAAGGCCGCGTCGTGGTCGGCTTCCTGGAGAGCTTCTTCCAGAAATATGTCGAATATGATTTCACCGCTTCGCTCGAAGAGCAACTCGACAAGGTTTCCAATAATGAACTGAACTGGAAGAAGGTTCTCGAGGATTTCTGGATCGACTTCATCGGCGCGGTCAATCAGATCAAGGAAATCCGCATCACGCAGGTCCTGGATGCACTCAACGATCTGCTCGAGCCGCATATTTTCCCTCCGCGCGAAGACGGCGCACCCGTGCGGCAATGCCCGCAATGCGGCAATGGCCAGCTCTCGCTCAAGGTCGGCCGCTTCGGCGCCTTCATTGGCTGCTCGAATTATCCAGAATGCACCTACACCCGGCAGATGACGCCGGGCGCCCCCGGCGCGCAGGCCACCAAGGTGCTCGGCACCGATCCGGTGAGCGGCATGGATGTGACGCTGCGCGGCGGCCGCTTCGGCACCTATTTGCAGCTCGGCGAAGAGATCAAAGCGCCGAAGCTGAAAAAGGGTCAGAAGAAAGATCCCGACGCCCCCGAGCCGGTGAAGCCGAAACGCGCCAGCCTGCCGAAGGGCGTCGAGCCCGATCAGATTGATCTCGAAAAGGCGCTGGCGCTGTTGTCGCTGCCGCGCGAGGTCGGCATTTCGCCGGAGGATGGCGAGCCGATTTTGGCCAGCGTCGGCCGCTTCGGGCCTTACGTCAAGCACGGAAAGATTTACGCGAGCCTGGAAGACGGCGACGACGTTTTAACGGTGGGGCTTAACCGCGCGATGCATCTGATCGCCGATAAGATCGCCAATCCGAAAAAAGGCCGCCGCTTCGGTCCGGCTCCCGGCAAGAAGCTGGGCGAGCATCCGGACAAGGGCGGCGACATCGTCGTCAAGAACGGCCGCTTCGGGCCTTACGTCAGCAATAACGGCGTCAACGCCACATTGCCCTCCGACAAGACGCCCGAAACCGTGACGCTCGACGAAGCAATCGTGCTGCTCGACGCGCGCGCCGCCGCCCTCGGCAATTCGCCGCGAGCTAAGAAAAAAGCCGCGCCCAAGAAAGTCTTGCCAAAGAAAGCCGCCGCGCCCAAAACGTCAAAGGCGAAGGCCGTCGATGACACGCCGGAAATCGGCGACGAGGCTGGCACAACGCCGGCCGTCAAGCCGGCAGCGCGCAAAAAGCCGGCCAAGGCCAAAAAGACCTCCGCCGCCAAGCCGAAAAAGGCCGCGCCGCCGAAGGTCACGGCAGCCGAGTAAGGCCCGTGACCGGCCTGCCTGTTAGCATGCGCTGCTCGCGGCATCCGCCGGAGCCGCGCTGGCGAAGGCCAATTCCAATCATTACATTGACAATCATTAGCGCCGTTTTGGCGCAGGACTGAACCATTTGATCAAACTTTCTAAGAAGACCAATACCCTCCCTTCCAAAGACGACATCCTCGTCTTCATCGCCGCCTCGCCCGGCAAAGTCGGCACCCGCGAAATCGCCCGCGCCTTCGGTCTGAAAAACGCCATGCGCGCCGAATTGAAGCACCTATTGCGCGACATGGCCGACGAAGGCGCGGTGGCCCGCCAAGGCCGCAAAGGCAAGAAGCTGCATCAGCCGGGCGCGCTGCCCGCGACCCTACTCGCCGACATCACCGCGCGCGACCGCGACGGCGACCTCATTGCCATCCCCGACGAATGGGACGAGGAAGCGCATGGCGCGGCGCCCAGGATCCGCATCCACAGCCCGCGCAAGCAGAAGCCGACGGAGACCGCCGGCCTCGGCGACAAGGTGCTGCTGCACATCGAGGAAACCGACGAGGATGGCGGCATCCGCCATCGCGGCCGCGTCATCAAGATCATCGACCGGCCTAAACATCGCGTGCTCGGCATCTTTCGCGCCAATCCGAAGGGCGGCGGACGGCTGGAGCCGGTCGACAAGAAAATGCTCGGGCGCGAGCTGACCATTCCGCAAGGCGCCGCCGGCGACGCGCAGGATGGCGATCTGGTCGCGGTCGAAACGCAGCGCGTGTCGCGCTTCGGCCCGCCGAACGGACGCGTGGTCGAACGGCTCGGCTCGATGGCGAGCGAAAAAGCCGTGAGCCTGATCGCCATTCACGCCCACTCCATTCCGGACGTATTCCGGCGCGAGACGCTCAATGAAGCGGAAGCCACCCGGCCCGCCACCATGAAGGGCCGCGAGGACTGGCGCAAATTGCCGCTCATCACCATCGATCCACCCGACGCCAAGGACCACGACGACGCCGTTTACGCCGAACCGGACCAGGACAATGGCAACAAGGGCGGCTTCATCCTCACCGTCGCCATCGCCGATGTCGCGCATTACGTGACGCCCGGCTCGGCGCTCGATCGCGAAGCGTTGGTGCGCGGCAATTCGGTCTATTTCCCCGACCGGGTCGTGCCGATGCTGCCCGAGCGAATTTCCAACGATCTATGCTCGCTGCGCCCGCACGAAGACCGCGCCGCGCTTGCCGTGCGCATGATCATCGACGCCGGCGGGCACAAGCGCTCGCATACATTTCACCGCATCATAATGCGCTCGGCGGCAAAGCTCGCCTATGAGCAGGCGCAAGCGGCCATCGACGGCCGCACCGACGATACCACCGGTCCCTTGCTCGATCCCATCCTAAAGCCGCTATACGCGGCCTACGAGGCGCTCAAGCTCGCGCGCGAGGAACGCCAGCCGCTCGATCTCGATATCCCGGAACGCAAAATCCTGCTCAAGGGCGACGGCACGGTCGATCGCGTCATCGTGCCCGAGCGCCAGGATGCCAACAAGCTGATCGAAGAATTCATGATCCTGGCCAATGTCGCGGCCGCCGAGACCCTGGAAAAGGCGCGCGTGCCGCTGGTCTATCGCGTGCACGATGAACCCAGCATCGAGAAGATCAACGCGCTGCGCGAATTCCTGGCGTCGCTCCAGATTCCGATTGCCAAGGCCGGCGCGCTGCGGCCCGCCACCTTCAACCGCATCCTGGCGCAGGTGAAAAACACCGAGCGTGAGCAGCTTCTCAACGATGTCGTGCTGCGCTCGCAGGCGCAGGCCGAATACGCCGCCGAGAATTACGGTCACTTCGGGCTCAACTTGCGCCGTTACGCGCACTTCACCTCGCCCATTCGCCGCTATGCCGATCTCATCGTGCATCGCGGCCTGATCCGTGCGCTCAAGCTCGGCGACGACGGGCTGCCGGAAAATTTCGGCGTGCCGGAACTGGGCGAAATTGGCGCGGAAATATCCGCCACCGAACGGCGCGCCATGTTGGCCGAGCGCGAAACAAAAGACCGGCTGATTGCGCATTTCCTCGCCGATCGAATCGGCGCGACCTTCGAAGGCCGCGTCGCCGGCGTGCACCGCGCGGGCCTCTTCGTGAAATTGAACGAGACCGGCGCCGATGGCTTCATCCCGGCGCGCACCATCGGCAGTGAATATTTCCGCCATGACGAGGCCGGCCACGCCATGGTCGGCAGCCGGTCAGGCGAAAGTTTCAGGCTGGGCGATCCGGTCACCGTAAAGCTGGTCGAAGCAGCCCCGGTTGCGGGCGCGCTGCGTTTTGAGCTTTTATCGGAAGGCCGTGGCGGGCGCGGCAACAAGAAAAGCCACATTCCCAATCCGCCGCGCGGGCCGCAGCGCGACTTCAAGAAATTCGGTGAGAAAAAACGCAAAGACAAGAAGCGAAAAGAAAAACGGAAAGCCCGATGACCAGCGACCTCGGCCATGAATTGACGCAGCGCATGACCAATTCGGAACGCAACCAATCGTTCCCGGATTCGGAGCCGCGCGACGCCGCCACCTTGATGCTGATCGACCGCGCCGGCGAAAAGGCGAAAGTGCTCCTCGGCCGCCGTCATGACAGCCACAAATTCATGCCAGGCAAATTCGTTTTTCCGGGCGGCCGTATCGAGGCGCTCGACCGCGCCATGAGCGCCCTCAGCGAATTGCATCCGGGCACGCAAGCAAAATTATGCGAACGCGTCGCGCAACCGAGCGCGGAATTCGCGCGTTCGCTCGCGCTCGCCGCCGTGCGCGAAATGGCGGAGGAAACCGGGCTGCTCCTTGGCGTCAAGCGCGAAGAGCCACCTTCCTCGCCCGGCGAAATCTGGGCCGAGTTCTCCAAGCGCTTGGTGCATCCAGACCTTGGGCAAATTCACTTTATCGCGCGCGCCATCACCCCGCCGAAACGGCCGAAACGTTTCGATACCCGCTTCTTTACCGCCGACGCCACCGCGATTGCCGACACCATCGAAGGCGTCGTCGGCCCCGATTCGGAGTTGATCGAACTGACCTGGGTGCCCATCGAGGAAGCCAGCCGCCTCGATATGCCCACCATCACCGGCGTGGTGCTGGAGGAACTCGGCAACCGCGTCGCAGCCGGCATGGCGCACGATTTGCCGGTGCCGTTTTATTACATGCAAGACCATAAATTCTTCCGGGAATTGCTGTAAAACGCGAAGAAACCGGCTTAAATTCGCTTTTCTTGACATTTGGCGCTTCGGCGCTAGGGTCCGCCGCCACAAGCCCAAAAAGCCCCCGAAATTGAAGTTTCCGAGGATAATGCAATGGCCAAAGCCGTCAGTCTCAAGATCAAGCTCGTGTCGAGTGCCGATACCGGCCACTACTATGTGACCAAGAAGAATTCGCGCACGCAGACCGACAAGCTGGTCAAAAAGAAGTACGACCCGATCGCCAAGAAGCACGTCGAGTACAAGGAATCGAAGATCAAGTAGCTTCGGTTGCGCGACGCATCGATTTCGCCTGTTGCCCGGCCTTGCGCCGGGCATCCGCGTTTTTGGGGAATATTCAGGCTGCGCCGGACCTGATACGCTAGGAGCAACAAATCCCTCGCCGGAAGGAAAAAATTATGTCGATGAAACGCCGCGCTTTGTTCGCCACACTCCTGCTGCTGCCGCTCGCCTTTTCCGGCGCGCAGGCCGCCGAAAAGCACCATCGCCTGGCGCTGCAGATCAGCGACAACGATCCCGCCAAGATGAACGCCGTCCTCAACGTCGCCGCCAATGTCTCAAAGTATTACTCCGAGAAGGGCGACGAAGCCGAAATTCAGATCGTCGCCTTTAATGCCGGGCTGAACATGTTGCGGCAGGACAAGTCGCCGGTGCTCGTCCGCTTGAAATCGTTCAAGCAGGGCATGCCGAACGTCGCCTTCATGGCGTGCGAAAACACGCTCGACGCCATGACCCGCAAGGAAGGCAAGGAGCCGCCGCTGGTCGAGAACGCGACCAAGGTGCCGGCCGGCGTGGTGACCCTGATGGAGCTTGCCGAACAAGGCTGGACGGTCATCCGCCCGTAGCGCAGCCCAACGGCGCTACGCCGCCTCGTCCTGAACGACGCGGTTGCGGCCGTCGCGCTTGGCGCGATAAAGCGCTGTGTCGGCGCGCTTGAGCATGGCCGCCGCATTGTCGCCGGCGCCGTTGAGCGCCGCTATACCGATCGAGATGGTCACTTCCAGGCTTTTCGTCGATTGCTGGATCGCGAAGGGCTCGGTCGCGATGCGGCGGCGGATGCGTTCGGCCACCATGGTCGCTACCGCGATATCGGTTTCCGGCATCACGATGACGAATTCCTCGCCGCCATAACGGCAGGCCAGGTCGATATTGCGGATCGACTTGCGGATGCGAATGGAGAATTCGCGCAGCACGTCGTCGCCGGCGTCATGGCCGTGGCCGTCATTGACCGCCTTGAAGAAATCGATGTCGAGGATCAGCACCGCGATCGGCTTGGCCCGCGCAGCCGCCTGCTCGACCAACGCGGTCAGGTGCGTCTCCATATAGCGCCGGTTATAAAGGCCGGTGAGCGCGTCGGTTATCGCCATCTCGATCGAGGCCTGTACATTATCTCGCAGCCGCTCGGTATAGCGCTTCTTCTTGATCTGGGTGCGCACCCGCGCGAGCATTTCGTTCTTGTCGATCGGGCGCATCAAATAATCGTTGACGCCGATCTCAAGCCCGCGCACCAGCCGTGGATTGTTATCCGGCTCGGCAATCGCCAAAATCGGCAGACTGCGCGTGCGCTCGAGCGAGCGGATCTGGCTGCATAGCCGCAAGCCGTCGAAATCCTTCAGGCCAAGCGACACGATCACCAATTCGTAATCGCTTTCGGCGAGCCGGAATAGCGCATCGTTCGGATCGGTCTGCACGTCGACGCTATGCTCGTTCGCCAGCGTCGCCACGATGCGCTCGTAAGATGACTGCCGGTCGTCCACGATCAGAATGCGCCCGTTGCGGCCGGTCTCGGCGACCGCCTCGCGCTCGGGATTCTGAATGCCGATTTCCTTGGTGGTGAGCGCGCGCATGCGCAGCTCGTCGGTCACCATCTTCAGCCGCGCCAGCGAGCGCACGCGCGAAATCAGCGCCACGTCGGTGACCGGCTTGGTGAGAAAATCGTCGGCGCCCGCTTCAAGTCCGCGCACGCGGTCGGATGGCTGGTCGAGCGCGGTCACCATCACTACCGGAATATGATGCGTCGCCGGGTTGGACTTGAGCCTGCGGCAAACCTCAAAGCCGTCCATGTCCGGCATCATGATGTCGAGCAGGATGATGTCGCATTCGGCGCGTTCGGCGAGCGCCAGCGCCTCGGCGCCGCTGAGCGCGGTGGCGACGTCGAAATACTCGGCCGAAAGCCGCGCTTCCAGCAGCTTCACATTGGCCGGGACGTCGTCAACAACAAGAACACGCGCAGTCATACTTGCACCTTAACTTGCACCATCAAGCGGGGCCGAGGAAATGACGAATGGTCTCGATGAACTTTCCCACCGAGATCGGCTTGGACAGATAGGCTTCGCAACCACCTTCGCGGATGCGATCCTCGTCGCCCTTCATGGCGAAGGCGGTGACGGCGACCACCGGGATCGCCTTTAATTCAGGATCGTCCTTGAGCCATTTGGTGACTTCCAGGCCGGAGACTTCCGGCAACTGGATGTCCATCAGGATCAAGTCGGGGCGATGCTTACGCGCCAGATCGAGCGCCTCGATGCCATTGCGGGTGCCGACGATGTCGTAGCCATGCGCTTCCAGAAGGTCGTGGAAGAGCTTCATGTTGAGCTCGTTGTCCTCCACGATCAGGACGGTCTTCGCCATTTCCGCCCCACTTGTCCCCAAAGAGCCCCGAATTAACGCCGGCGCGCCGTCGCCAGGCCGCGCGCGCTCAGGCAAGATGGATTACCGTAGTGGCGATTTGTTACGGAAAGGCAAATATGCGGCCATGAAATCGCGCACTGGAATGGCTCGGGAATCGGCAGAAGGGCTGGCAATTCAAGCTCTTACCTATCTGGGCGAGGATCCCGAACGGCTCGGGCGTTTCTTAACCGTGACCGGCATTGGCCCCGACCGGATTCGTGCTGCCAGCGGCGAACCGGGCTTCCTGGCCGGGGTGCTGGCCTATATCGCCTCCGACGAGCAATTGGCGGCCGAGTTCACGGCCTTGGTGTCCTGCGGGCAAGGCGACATTGCCCGCGCGCACGAGGCGATGGGCGGCAACCCATGGGAGCGCGACGTGCCGTGAGCGCGTTCTGCCGCGATTGCCTGACCGATGCCGCGGAGACCGCCAAAGGCCGATCTTTGCGCTGCCCGGCCTGCGGCTCGCCGAGACTCGCCCGCCATGCGGAGCTCGAAAACCTGACCATCGGTCATGTCGACTGCGACGCCTTCTACGCCACGATTGAAAAGCGCGACGACCCAGTGCTCGCCGACCGGCCGGTGATCGTCGGCGGCGGCAAGCGCGGCGTGGTGGCCACCTGCTGTTATGTCGCGCGCACCTACGGCGTACGCTCGGCCATGCCGATGTTCGAGGCGCTGCGACGCTGCCCGCAAGCCGCCGTGGTCAAACCGAACATGACGAAATATGTCGGCGTCGGGCGCGAGGTGCGCAAAATGATGCTGGCGCTGACGCCGCAGGTCGAACCGCTGTCGATCGACGAGGCCTTCCTCGACCTCACCGGCACAGAACGCCTGCATGGCATGAGCGCTGCGCGCGTTTTGGCGCGTTTCGCGTGTCAGATAGAGCAAGACCTCGGCATTACGATCTCGATCGGCCTGTCGGCCAACAAATTTCTCGCCAAGATCGCTTCCGACATGGACAAGCCGCGCGGCTTTGCCGTGCTCGGCCAATCGGAAGCGGCCGCTTTTCTGGCGCCGAAACCGGTCGGCTTTATCTATGGAGTCGGCGCGGTCAGCGCCGCCAAACTGGCGTCCGACGGCTATCGCCTGATCGCCGATCTACAACGTGCCGACCGCAATGAATTGATGCGCCGTTATGGCGAGGACGGATTGCGGCTATCGCGGCTGGCGCACGGGCTCGATACGCGCCGTGTCGATCCGGTGCGCGAGACCAAGAGCGTGTCGGCGGAAACCACCTTCAACACCGATATCGGCGAATTGCGCCCGCTTGAGCAGCATCTGTGGGAATTGACGGAGAAAGTGTCGGGGCGTTTGAAAAAGAGCCAGTTGGCCGGTTCGGCCGTCACACTCAAACTCAAGAGCGCCGATTTCAAATTGCGCACGCGGGCGCGTTCGCTCGGCGCGCCGACGCAACTGACCGCGCGCATTTTCGCCGCCGGGCGCGATCTGTTGCGCCACGAGGTCGGCAGCGCGCGGTTTCGCCTCATCGGCATTGGCGTGAGCCAACTCGAAGATGCAACGGGCGATGATCTCTCCGATCTGATCGACCGGCGTGGCGCGCAGGCCGAACACGCGATCGACAAGCTGCGCTCGAAATTCGGCAAGGACGCGGTCGTGAAAGGATTGGCGCTGGACGAGGAAGGCTAAGCGCTACTTGCACGGCTTTTCTTTTTTCATATCCAGCGACGTCAGCTCGCCGGAAATGGCGAAGTCGTTGTAGTCGAGGATGAGCGCGCGCGAGATGCCGTTTTCATAAAGTTCGAAGCTGATGGCATAGACTGGCGTTTGTTCGCTGGTGTTTTCGGCTTGCGGCTCGCGCTTCTCGAAATAGCTGATAGTCACCGGCCAGCGCGGCATCTTGGCGAGTTCCGGAATCTTCGCGCCGGCATCTTCCACCGGCTTCTGCTCGGAATCGATTTTCCGTCCGATGACAGTCAGCGTGTTGTAGAGCTTCTCGCCGGTTTCGGAGCCGTCATAGACCGGAAAATCCAAGATGGTCTTGCCGGCACGCGCGGCTTCGACAATGCGCCGCATGTGCTCGGTCGGGAAAACGGCTTCGACCGGAACGGTGAATTTCTTCGTCGCCGGCTTGGTGAGATCGACGGCGACCGCCGAGGCGGTGCGCTCGGCAGTGCCGTCCACCGCTTCGGTCTGTTTGTCGTCGGTCAGGTTTTCCGAATTGAAGCGGAAGTTCTTGGCGTCGCTGTCCTCCCAGGTGGTGGAGCGTACGTCACTCAAGGCGGGCTTGCCCTCGGCCGATTCGAGTTCGGACACTTGGCGGAACTGCAATTCATAGCCATCGCAGGCATTGCCGGAAAAGTCGTACAGGATGCGGCCGCGCACGGCCATGATGCCGCGGCTGCCGCTCGATTTGGCAAGTTTGAGATCGTAGACCGCCCGGTGCGGCGCCAGATACACCTTTTCCGTTTTCAGCGCGGGCGCCGCCGCGGGCGCGGCTTTGGCCGGATCATGCGCGGCGGTCGCCGCAAAGGCGAGCGCCAGGGCCGCGGCGAATGCCGGCAGAGCGAAGCCTCGGGCGCTGGTCATTCCGGTCATGCAGGCGCTCCAGGGCAAACTTCGCTTCCCGAAGGGAAAACTCCACGCAAGCTAGCGGCGCGAGTACGGCGGGAACGTGGCCGGTAAGGTTGCCGAGAAGCGACGCCCGCCCGTCCTTGCGCATAAACGCCCGATCGGTCAAACAACCGCGGCATATTATTCACAAGCAAAATCCTTACGTGGAATCGGAGCGGTATCATGGCCGGAATGGTCGAAAAGGCGATTATTAACCTTGGCATCACCCTGCCGACCCCGGCGGCCCCGATTGCCAATTATGTCGCCTTTGTCCGCACCGGCAATATCGTCGTGGTGTCCGGCCAGCTTTGTTTCGGCGAAGACGGCAAGCTGGCGGCCAAAGGCCAGCTTGGCGGCGGCGTCTCGCTCGAAGACGGACAGGCCGCTGCGCGCGCCTGCGCGGTTAACCTGCTGGCGCAGCTTAAGGCTGCCATCGGCGACCTCGACAACGTGACACGGGTGGTGCGGCTCGGCGGCTTTATCAATTCGGCGCCCGGCTATACCGACGGACCCAAGGTCATGAACGGCGCCTCCAACCTGATGGTGGAGGTGTTCGGCGACATAGGCCGCCATGCCCGCTCGACCGTCGGCGTCTCGGCGCTGCCGGCGGATGCGGCGGTTGAAGTGGAAGGCATGTTCGAAGTCGCCTAATCTGCCGCCCGAAATTGGGCGGGACCCTTATGGCAAAGCTCGACTGGCTCACCGCGCGACCGATCGCCCACCGCGGCCTGCACGGCTTTGGGCCTGACCCGGCCGCGGGCGCAATTGAGAATACCGCGACGGCCTTTTCGGCGGCGATTGCAGGCGGCTATGCCATCGAGACCGACATCCAGATCAGCGCCGACGGCGAAGCCATGGTGCATCACGACGATGCGCTCGGGCGTCTGACAGAGGGTGAAGGCCGTCTCGCGAATATGACCGCCAGCGCGATCCAGGCGGTGCGGTTCAAATCCGGCGGCGACCGTATTCTCAGGCTTACGGAACTATGCGAATTGGTCGCCGGCCGCGCGCCGCTGGTGATCGAAATCAAAAGCCGTTTCGATGGCGACCTGCGGCTGGCCAGGCGCGCAGCCGAGGTGCTCACGAAATATAAGGGCCCGGCGGCGGTGATGTCATTCGATCCGGCGCCAATCGAAACGGCGCGACACTTTGCGCCGACGCTGCCGCGCGGGATCGTGGCCGAGCGCCATTACGCCGGTCACGAATGGGATGCGCTGCCGGGTTCAGCCAAATTTAAACTAGCCTTTCTCCTGCACGCGCCGCGCACGCGGCCGAACTTCATCGCTTATTCTGTCAAAGATCTGCCGGCTGTGGTGCCGCTGATCGCGCGCAATCTGTTCGGGCTACGTCTTTTGACATGGACGGTGCGCAATGAGGCTGAGCGCGAAATCGCTGCGCGCTATGCTGACCAGATAATTTTCGAAAGCTGGCGGCCTAATTCGTCCTTCAAGAAGAGTTGAACGCAGTAAGCACGCCGGCCGACCCTTTGAACGAAGGAAAGCGGCTGCGCCAGCGTTAATTCACTCAGATATACTCACCCTATCCCGGAGACCCGTCATGAAATCAGGCCTGCTCGTTGTTACCTTGTTCGCCGCACTTGCGACCGCTACATCCGTAGTTCCGGCTTCCGCACAGAGCCAAAGCGCGGCAGCAACCCACAAGGCCATCGATAAGACAGCCGTGAAAAAGAAACACCCGGTAAAGCGCGTCGCCCGGCGGGAAGACACCCGCCAGATTGCCTGCACTTTCCTCGGCTGCCAGCGCATCCCGCCTAACTGCACGCCCGTCACCCAATACACCTCCGATGGCAGCCCGACCGGCTACGACGCCATTTCGTGCCGCTGACGCCCGCGCCGGAGGGCTAGCTGTCTCGCGACTTGTAGGCCATAACTTCGGTCCATTTTGTGCCCAATATGGCAGCCACCGCCATGGCAGGCCCGAAACAGACCCGATGAAAGACGCCGAATTTCGCATCCGCATCGCGCCGTCGCTGGCGGATATTCCGGCGGCGGTCTGGGACGCCTGCGCCGGCCAGAGCCCAGATACGAGCATGGCCGAGTCTGTTAAAGTGATACCTGAGGATAAGTTATCCCCAGACTTACCAACACGAGGACTCCTCAGCAACCCATTCGTTTCTCATGATTTTCTAGCATCCCTTGAACAGTCTCTTTCGGTCGGCGGCCGGACCGGCTGGCAGCCGCGCCACTTGATCGCCGAGGCCGCCGATGGCGAACTAATGGGGGCGGCGCCCTGCTACGTGAAAAACCACTCGCGCGGCGAATACGTCTTCGACCAGGGCTGGGCCGAGGCCTTCGAACACGCCGGCGGCGACTACTACCCCAAGCTACAGGTCGCGGTGCCCTTTACGCCGGTCACAGGGCCGCGGCTGCTTGCCCGCCCCGGCCCCTTGGCGCAACAGGTGCGCGGCGCGCTCGCCGAGGCGCTGGCCGAGATCACCACGGCGAGTGAATTGTCGTCCGCGCATGTCACCTTCCTGACCGAGCGCGAATGGAGTGCGCTCGGCCAGCGCGGCTTTCTCCAACGCACCGACCAGCAATTTCATTGGGAAAATTTAGCTTACAACACCTTCGAGGATTTCCTCGGCGCGCTCGCTTCGCGCAAGCGCAAGGCAATCAAGCGCGAACGCAAGGAGGCCCTGGCGCCCGGCATCGAGGTGCACCGCCTGACCGGCGCCGATCTGACCGAGGACGTGTGGGACGCATTTTTTGGTTTCTACATGGACACCGGCTCGCGCAAATGGGGCCGTCCTTATCTGACGCGCGAGTTCTTTTCCATCGTTGGCGAGAAGATGCGCGACCGCATTCTGCTGGTGATGGCCAAGCGCGCCGGCCGCTGGATCGCCGGGGCGATCAATTTTCTGGGTTCGGATACAATCTATGGCCGCAACTGGGGTGCGCTCGAGCATCATCCGTTCCTGCATTTCGAGCTCTGCTATTATCAGGCGATCGATTACGCGATTATGCATAAGCTGAAATGGGTCGAAGCCGGCGCGCAGGGAGAGCATAAGCTCGCGCGCGGCTACCTGCCGCACACCACCTACTCCGCCCATTTCATCGCCAATCCGGGCCTTCGCCGCGCAATCGCGGAATATCTGGCGCGCGAGCGGGCTTATGTACAGGCGGCTTCCGAAGAGCTTGCGGCGGCGGCGCCTTTCCGCAAGGATTTAGTCGAGCAAGAGTAGGATTCTTAACGAGCCGGGAAACGACCATGCCGAGCTACGACGCAAATAACATCTTCGCCAAGATCCTGCGCGGCGAGCTGCCCTGCTACAAGATCTACGAAGACGGCAAGGCGCTCGCCTTTCTCGACATTATGCCGCGCGCGCCAGGGCATACGCTGGTGCTGCCGAAGGCTGCGGCGCGCAATTTGCTCGACGTTGAACCAGAGGACCTCGCCCATGTCGCCAAGGTGGCGCAGAAGGTCGCCAAGGCGGCGATGAGCGCGCTCGGCGCCGACGGCGTCACAGTGCAGCAATTTAACGAAGGGCCCGGCGGCCAGGTGGTGTTTCACCTGCATGTGCACGTCATTCCGCGCAAGACCGGCGTGGCGATGAAACCGCCGGCGGCCGAAAAGGAAAAGCCGGACGTGCTGGCCGAGGTGGCGAAAAAGATGTCCGCGGCGCTCGCTTAGTTGGCGAAAAAATAACCGCCGATCAACAACGCTGCCTCGCCGGCGGCGACGCCGGCGAAGGCCGAGCGTCTGGCCACCAGAAATACCAGAAATCCGATTGCCGCCGCGGCCACCCGCACGCTCAACGGGATCGCGGCGAGCGAACCGGTCGAAAACAGGATCAGCTTGGCGACGACTCCGGCCAGAATCGCAGTTGCCACCGCGCGCGACCAGAGCACGACTTGCGAGTCTTCGTTCAGCCCGCGCACCAGCACCAGTCCGACTATCCGCCAGATCTCGTTCGGCAGGAAGCCGAGCAGAACCAGCAGCAGATAGGGCCACAGCGCGTTCGTCGCCGCACTCATACTTGCGGCTCCGCTCGGGCTTCGCGCAGGCGGTGAATGAGATAAGCAAGCGTACCGCCGCCGATGCCGGTCCACAGCAAGTCCAGTTCGACCTGCATGGCGGTGAGCAGGCTGCCAAGGACGAGCCCGATCACCAAGGCCAACTTATCCATGAACATGCGAGCATTGCGCGCGGTCGAAATCAGAAAAGAAAGCGGCGTGATGAACAATAGCGCGGCGGCGAATAACGGCGGCAGTCCGCCGGCGAGATAGTAACCGATAAAGCCGCCAATCGTCGCCGTCCCCATGAAGCCGACCGACAGGCCATTCGAAAACGCTACACGGGATTCGCGCGGCATCGAAGGCAACAGTCGCATCGATTCCACCCACATGCTCACCGAGGTGAAATGCGTCGGCAGGATCATATCGCGCAAGCGCATGTTCGGCCGGCGCAACACCGGCATCAGCGCCACCACCATCGGAAACAGCCTGATGCCGCTCATCGCCACCGCCACGGCCACCTCAATCGGCGCCGCGCCGGTACCGAGCGCCGAAATCAAGATAACTTGGGCGGGGCCTGCCCATACCAGGACGGTCGAGACCGCCAGCCACCAGGCGCCGAGATTGAAATCATGGGCGAGCGCGCCCATTCCGATGTAGGTGCCGCCGATGACCAGAAAAAACATCGACGACAACGCGCCGAGGATGCCGTGGAAAAACGCGGAGGGCGCGGACGGAAAGGTCCGTACAAACGATTCTGGCGGGGGCGTCGAGAATGGCTGGGACATGGGCGGTTTCATGTCCCATAGCGCCGGGCGCACCGCAACCGCCATCGCCCCCGCAAGCGCATGCGGCGCCTGCAAATGCCGATACTAAATGAAAAGGCCGGGCGTCGCGGCCCAGCCTTTGTATTTCGCTGTTGTCGAACGCCGCGTTAGGCCTTGATAAGTGGCACCTTCGGCACCGACGAGCGCTTGCCGACGCCATTGCCCCCGTCGCCTTTCGGCTTCGGCGATTTCGGCCGCGGCGAGGCGCGCCGTTTGGCCTTCGCGCGCGGCACCGGCAGCTTCTCCGGCTTCGGCGTGACCGGCCCGTCGAGGAATTCGAAACCGAGCTTGTCGCGGCCGGCCTCGTCCTTGTCGACGATGACGCGCACATGGCCGCCAGCTTTCAGGTGTCCGAACAGCACCTCGTCGGCGAGCGGCTTCTTGATGTGCTCCTGAATCACACGCGCCATCGGGCGTGCGCCCATCAACTCGTCGTAGCCATTGGCGATCAGCCAGCGCGAAGCCTCTTCCGATAATTCGATGGTGACGTTGCGGTCGCCAAGTTGCGCTTCGAGCTGGAGCACGAACTTTTCGACCACCTTGGCGATCACATCCTGCGGCAGATGGCCGAAGGTGATGGTGGCATCGAGCCGATTGCGGAACTCCGGCGCGAACATCTTGCTGATCGCCTCGGTGTCGTCGCCTTCCCGTTTGGTACGGGTGAAGCCGTAGGCCTCGCGCGCCATGTCGGCGGCGCCGGCATTGGTGGTCATGATCAGGATGACGTTGCGGAAGTCGACCTGCTTGCCATTATGGTCGGTGAGCTTGCCGTGATCCATCACCTGCAGCAGCACGTTGAACAGGTCCGGATGCGCCTTCTCGATTTCGTCGAGCAGCAGCACGCAATGCGGATGCTGATCGACTCCGTCGGTGAGCAAGCCGCCCTGGTCGAAGCCGACATAGCCCGGCGGCGCGCCGATCAGCCGCGAGATGGTGTGGCGCTCCATGTACTCTGACATATCGAAGCGAATGAGTTCGACGCCGAGCGACAAAGCGAGTTGCTTGGCGACTTCGGTCTTGCCGACGCCGGTCGGCCCGGAGAACAGATAACAGCCGATCGGCTTTTCCGGTTCGCGCAAGCCAGCGCGCGCGAGCTTGATCGAAGCCGACAGCGCGATGATCGCCTTGTCCTGGCCGTAGACTACGGTCTTGAGCGTGTTCTCGAGATGCTGGAGCACCTCGGCATCGTCTTTGGAAACCGTCTTAGGCGGGATGCGCGCCATGGTCGCGATGGTGGTTTCGATTTCCTTGATGCCGATCGTCTTCTTGCGCCGGCCTTCCGGCAGCAGCATCTGCGCCGCGCCCGACTCGTCGATCACGTCGATCGCCTTGTCCGGCAGCTTGCGGTCGTGAATGTAGCGCGACGAGAGTTCGACCGCCGCTTTGATGGCCTCGTTGGTGTATTTGAGCTTGTGATATTCCTCGAAGTAAGGCTTCAGACCTTTGAGAATTTCAATCGCGTCTGGAACCGACGGTTCGTTGACGTCGATTTTCTGGAATCTCCGCACCAGCGCGCGATCCTTTTCGAAATACTGGCGGTATTCCTTGTAAGTGGTCGAGCCGATGCAGCGAATAGTGCCGCCGGCAAGCGCCGGCTTCAACAGGTTCGACGCATCCATCGCGCCGCCGGAAGTGGCGCCGGCCCCGATCACGGTGTGGATCTCGTCGATGAACATGATCGCGCCCGGATAGGCCTCGATCTCCTTGATCACCTGCTTGAGACGCTCCTCGAAGTCGCCGCGGTAGCGCGTGCCGGCCAAGAGCGTGCCCATGTCGAGCGCGAAAACGGTCGCACCTTTCAGCACTTCCGGCACTTCGCCATGGATGATGCGGCGCGCGAGGCCCTCCGCGATCGCGGTCTTGCCGACGCCGGCTTCGCCGACGAAGAGCGGATTGTTCTTCTGCCGGCGGCAGAGCACCTGGATCGTGCGGCTGATTTCTGAATCGCGCCCGATCAACGGATCGATCTTGCCCTCTTTGGCTTTCTTGTTGAGGTTGACGCAATAGGCCTCGAGCGCGTCGCCCTTCTTCTTGGGCTCGTCGCCGCCGCCTTTGGCGTCGGTCTCTTCCTCGGCGCCGCGCACCGGGCGCGGCTCAGTCAGGCCCGGACGCTTGGCGATGCCGTGGCTGATATAATTGACCGCGTCGTAGCGAGTCATGTCCTGCTCTTGCAGGAAATAGGCGGCGTGGCTCTCGCGTTCCGCAAAGATCGCGACCAGCACATTGGCGCCGGTGACCTCCTCGCGGCCCGACGACTGCACATGAATGACCGCGCGCTGGATGACGCGCTGGAAGCCGGCCGTGGGTTTGGAATCTTCCGCGCCGTCGGTGATCAGATTTTCCAGTTCGGACTCAAGATAAGCGACCAGGCTGCGCTTCAACTTGTCGAGGTCGACATTACAGGCGCGCATCACGGCGGACGCATCCTGGTCGTCGATCATCGCCAGCAGCAGATGCTCCAGCGTCGCATATTCATGATGCCGCTCATTGGCGAGGGCGAGCGCCCTATGGAGCGACTGTTCGAGGCTGCGCGAGAAAGTCGGCATCAGAGTTCCATTCCCATTTGTATCGAGCGTTCCCCGAATCTCACTTTTTTTCCATCACGCATTGCAAAGGATGCTGATGTTTTCTGGCAAAGTCCATCACCTGCGTCACTTTGGTCTCGGCCACCTCATAAGTATAGATACCGCAGTCGCCCATGCCATGGTGATGCACATGCAACATAATGCGGGTCGCGGCTTCGTGATCCTTGCCGAAAAACCGTTCCAGCACATGCACGACGAACTCCATCGGCGTGTAGTCGTCATTGAGAATCAGAACTCGGTATAAATTCGGCCGCTTGGTTTGCGGCTTGGTCTTGGTGATGACGGCGGTGTTCGGCCCGCCCGGTTCACCGTTGCCGTTCTTGCGCTTGCGGTCGTCGTCGGCCATCCGCGGCGCCAAGCCGCGGCCAAATAAGATGCGCGGCTCCGTAGCGCGGCCGCCGGCGGTGTGCGGCGCACTGGCATCCGGGATGATTGTCGTCTTTCGCGTCATAATTGAGCCAGTGTTCGAAACGAATTCCCGCGCATCATAAAGACCCCGGCCCCGCCATTCCAAGCCAACATTTCGTCAGATGGGTATCGGGCCGCCGCGCCTCGATTCAGGTCGCGATCTTGGCCCTGGCAGGGCAGGTTGTTGCATTATGAGGCAGCTTCCCCACGGCCCGACCAATTTACGCGGTTCCGGCCACCGGTGAGATAGACATTGGTTACCGCTTCACAAGCGGATTAGGCACAATTTGTGGCGGTTTTTCCCCATATTTGACCTGCACTTCTCACGATATTTCAACTTCCAGCCGGGATAATGGAACAGGTTTCCGCCGGTTCCACAGAGGCTGGGTACGCACACCATGTTCGCCCGTTTTTTCAAAGATTGCCGGGGTGGCATCGCCCCAATGATGGCTCTGACCGCCCTGCCGCTGATGGGCTCGATCGGCGTCGCAGTCGATTACTCGCGGGCCAACGCCGCCCGCGCCGCCTTCCAAACTTCGCTTGATTCGACCGCCTTGATGCTCGCCCGCGGAGCTGCGACCCAGTCGGGCGCAGATCTGCAGAGCACGGCGACCGCTACATTCAACGCGCTGTTCAACCGGCCGGAAGCCAAGAACGTCGCCGTCACGGCCACCTATACCTCGGATGGCGGCTCAAAGGTCCATCTATCGGGCAGCGCCACCATCGACACCAATTTTCTCGGCGTGATCGGCTTCAGCCAGCTCACCATTAGCGGAAAGTCCGAGTCGACCTGGGGCAATACAAGGCTGCGCGTCGCGCTGGTGCTGGACAACACCGGCTCAATGTCGAGCGACGGGAAAATGACGGCACTCAAGACGGCGTCGCAAAATCTGCTCGATCAGCTCCAGAGCGCGGCGGTTAATACGGCCGATGTCTATGTCTCGATTATCCCGTTCAACAAGGACGTGAACATCGGCTCGATCAATTACGGTCAATCCTGGATCGATTGGACCGATTGGAATACCGAAAATGGCAGGTGCAGCAGCAACAGCTACACGACCCAAAGCACCTGTACATCGCATCGAAAGACCTGGACGCCCAACAACCACAACACCTGGAACGGCTGTCTTACCGACCGCACCCAGAACTTCGACACCACCAACGACGCGCCCACGACCGGCAACACGCTGTACCCGGCCGAGCAATACGACTCCTGCCCCGCTCAATTGCTCGGCCTGACCAACAATTGGACCTCACTGTCGTCCAAGGTCAACGACATGCAGCCGGTCGGCAATACCAATCAGGCCATCGGCTTGCAGGTGGGCTGGCAGTCGCTGACCGCTGCGCCGTTCACCGTGCCTCCGACGGATCCGAACTTTCAATACAAGCAGGTCATTATTCTTCTGACCGATGGTCTCAACACCGAAGACCGCTGGTACACCAACGCCTCGTCGATCGACGCACGCCAGCAGAAGACATGCGACAACATCAAGGCGGCTGGCATCACGCTCTATACCGTGCAGGTGAACACCGGCAACGATCCGACCTCGACGCTGCTGAAGAACTGCGCGAGCGACTCGAGCAAGTTCTTTCTGCTGACGACGTCGAACCAGATCGTCACCACCTTCAGCCAGATCGGCACCGCGCTGTCGAACCTGCGGCTGTCGATGTAACGGCCCGGCGATCCGTCTCTAGGTCAATTGCGAATTCACCGACGTCCGCGCGCATGCGCGACCGCCGGCGTTTTCACATATTCATTTTCATTTACTTTGCGTTAGTCATCGTGGACGGTAGCTCGAAATTCCGCGCCCGCATCTGTGCCATTCTGGAATCAGTTTTACATCGCGTTTACTTCACTCGCTTAGCCTGAGCGCCAATCCAAATCCGCAACACCGGTGCGTTCAGTGGCGTTGAAATCCATTTGCTCGAAAATTTTCCGCGCCTTCGCGCGCTTCCGATTGGCCGAGCGCGGCAATGTCGCGATCACCTTTGCCTTCGCTACCTTGCCGATCATCGGATTTGTCGGCACCTCGGTCGATTACAGCCATGCCAACGCGGTCAAGGTGGCGATGCAGGCCGCGCTCGATTCGACCGCCCTGATGCTGGCCAAGGACGCCTCGACGCTCAGCCACGACGAGTTGCGGTCCGACGCGCGCAAGTACTTCCTCGCGCTGTTCACGCGGCCCGAAGCGACCGACATCACCATCAACGCGAGCTACACCACCGATGGCGGCTCGGCGGTGAATGTCGATGGCTCGGCCGAAGTGCCGACGAAATTTCTCGGTATCATCGGCTACGACACCCTCACAGTGGACGGCACCTCGGTTACGAAGTGGGGATCGTCACGGCTGCGCGTCGCGCTGGTGCTGGACGTGACCGGCTCGATGGCGAGTGACGGCAAAATGAGCGCGCTCAAGACCGCGACCAAGAATTTGCTAACGACCCTCAAAGGCGCGGCCTCCAACAACGGCGATGTCTACGTCTCGATCATTCCCTTTAACAAGGACGTCAACGTGGGCGACGCATATTACAACGCCAACTGGATCGATTGGAGCGATTGGGAAGACGACAACGGCTCCTGGCACACCACCAGCAATTGCAGCAACAGTGGCGGCCACTCACGCCGGGGCCGCAGCCGCTGCACCAGCACGCAGGAATGGGTGCTGCTGAACCATAACCGCTGGAACGGCTGCGTCACCGACCGCGACCAGGACTACGATCAGAAAGCGACCGCGCCCAGAGCGAGCGACGCCGACCTGCCGGGCAACCAGGCCTCGACCTTGTTCCCAGCCGAGCAATTCAGCGACTGCCCGGTGGCGATGATGGGCCTGAGCTACAACTGGTCACGCATGGGCGATCTCGTGGATTCCATGCAGCCTGTCGGCAACACCAACCAGCCGATCGGGCTGGTCTGGGGCTGGCAATCCTTGGTCGGTGGCGGCCCGTTGACCGCTCCGGCCATGGACTCCAATTACAAGTACCAGCAGATCATCATTCTGCTGTCGGACGGCATGAATACGGAAAACCGCTGGTCGACCAGCCAGAGCCAGGTCGACAACCGGATGCACGATTCACGCGGCAACGGCACCTGCGCCAACATCAAGGCCTCGGGCATCACGATCTACACGCTACAGGTCAATACCGGGCGCGATCCGACCTCGACTTTGCTCAAGGCTTGCGCCAGCGACGGCGACAAATTCTTTCTCCTGAGCCGGGCGAGCGATATTTCGAGCGCCTTCACGGCCATCGGCACCAACCTGACCAAGCTGAGAGTGGCACAATAGGTAATTCACGAGCGTTTCGGCGGACGCACCAACCAATCGTTAACCGCGTCGCATAAGAACTATTCGGCATTCGCCCGATCAAGGCCAGAGGTCGTTTACCATTCAAGTGCTTGACCGGCCGCGCATTAGCGTGAATTCGGCGGTGCGAGACTTAGCGCGCGGCCCTGTTTTGGCGTGTTTCCATATACCGCCGATTTAACTGATGCCCGTATGACGGCAGGCGAATTCAACCGTAATCGGTGAACCGTCATGAATGCCGTTTGGATGAAACTGACCCGCAGCTTGCGCGCCTTCCGTGGCGCCAGCGCCGGCAATGTCGCTATCACCTTCGCGCTCGCCACTTTGCCCATCGTCGGCACGGTCGGCTTTGCCGTCGACTACAGCCACGCCAACGCCGTCAAGGCGTCGATGCAGGCCGCCCTCGACTCGACCGCGCTGATGCTGTCGAAAGACGCCGCCACTTCCAGCTCCAGCGACTTGCAGACCAAGGCACTCGCCTACTTCAACGCGCTGTTCACGCGCCCGGAAGCAACCAACGTCAAAATCGCGGCGAGCTATAGCACTACCGGCGGATCGCAGGTGCTGGTCACCGGTTCGGCCTCGGTGCCAACCAGTTTCCTCGGTGTGATCGGATATCAGAATATCAACGTGAACGGCTCGGCTACGGCCGCTTGGGGCTCAACCCGGCTGCGCGTCGCGCTGGTGCTCGATAACACCGGCTCGATGGCCGATGACGGCAAGATGACGGCGCTTAAGTCGGCGACCAAGAGTCTGCTGAGTCAGTTGCAAAGCGCCGCCGGCACCAATGGCGACGTTTATGTGTCGATCATTCCATTCGCCAAGGACGTCAACGTCGCCGCCAATAATTACAACGCTAACTGGATCGATTGGGACGATTGGGAAACCGCCAACGGAAGCTGGGTAAACTCGACCAGTTGTACTTCCAAATCCAGCCGCGGAAAAAGCCGTTGCACCACCACGCAAACCTGGGTCCCCAGTAACCACAATACCTGGAATGGCTGCGTCACCGACCGTGACCAGAACTACGATCAGCTCGTCACGACTCCGGTTCCGTCCGACGCAAACCTACCGTCGAACGTCGCCTCGACGCTGTTTCCTGCTGAACAGTACGACGCCTGCCCGGTCGCGGTGATGGGACTGAGCTATAACTGGACCGCGATGAATAACTTGGTGAACTCGATGCAGCCGAATGGCGGCACCAACCAGCCCATCGGACTGGCGTGGGGTTGGCAATCGCTGGTCGGGGGCGGCCCGCTCACCGCACCCGCGATGGACTCAAACTACCAATACCAGCAAATCATCATTCTGCTGTCGGATGGTTTGAACACGCAGGACCACTGGTACGGCAATGGAACGACCACCAGCACGCAGGTCGACGCCCGTATGTATGACTCAACCAAGAGCGGCGCCGGCACCTGCGCCAATGCCAAGGCCTCGGGCGTTACCATTTACACCATTCAGGTCAACACCGCCGGCGACCCGACTTCGACACTGTTGAAGAACTGCGCCGGCAGCAAAGATATGATGAGTGATCCGAGCAAGTTCTTTATGGTGACGAGTTCGAGCGGCATTGCTTCCGTGTTCAACAGCATCGGAACCAACCTGACCAAGTTGCGCGTCGCCAAATAACCCTGCCCGAGCCCAAAAAATAAAAGCCCGGCTCGACTGCCGGGCTTTGCTTTTTCCGTGATGCTCAGGACAGACGCAACAAACCGCGCCTTACTTGAACTCGTTACTTGGCCTTCGCCAGCATGGTTTCGAACGGCTTGTAGCTTTCCTTGGCGAGGTCGGCATACATCTCGCCGATCTTGGTGGCCTTGGCCACGAAGCCTTCGTAAGCCGACTTGGCGAATTCAGTTTGCAGCTCGATGGCCTTCTCGATCGACTTGACGCCGAACAGCTTCTCGAACGCGGCGGAGCTGTCCTCGAACGACTTCTTCGAGTAATCGGCCACTTCGACCGCGATCGCCTGCGAGCCCTTGGTGAGCGCGCCCACCGACTTCATCGCGAGATCGACGTTCTCTTTGCTGACCTGATGGAGGTCCTCGAAATTCTTGACCATGCTGGATCCTTTCCCGGCCCCGCAAAACGCGGCGCCTATTAAATGCTTCGCCCCGGCCCCTGCCGGGATTGGTCATATTCATACCGCACTGCACAATAAAAAGTCAAACAGGATTATTGCACTGCAAAATTTACTGTAAAATCAGTGGGATGACTTAAGAATTTGTAAACCGCGTTCTCCTAACGTTGAAGGTTCTTGCGCTGCGAGGGCGCAATAATATGGCCATGATGGTGGTCTTTAAATCCGTCCGCAAATGGGCTGGGGAGTACGTATGTTGCTGCGGGGAGGATTGGTCGGTCGCTATCTCCGTTGCGGCGTGGTTGGGCTTGCGGCGCTGACCGTTGCTTCCGTCATCGGCGGCGATGCCGATGCCCGCGCCCGCCGGACGCACCATAGCACCGCCTACGAGCCGGACTATTCCTCGATCGTGGTCGACGTCAATTCGGGCGCGGTCATGCAGGCGACCAAGGCCGACGCGTCGCGCCACCCGGCCTCGCTGACCAAAATCATGACGCTCTACTTGCTGTTCGAGCGGCTCGAAGCGGGCAAGATCAAACTCAATAGCGAATTGCAGGTCTCCGCGCATGCCGCCGCGCAGGCGCCCTCCAAGCTCGGCTTGAAGCCCGGCGAAACGATCAAGGTTGAAACCGCGATCCGCGCCATCGTCACCAAATCGGCCAATGACGTGGCGGTGATTGTCGGCGAGGCGCTCGGCGGCGACGAACCCAGTTTTGCCCGCATGATGACCGCCAAGGCGCGCGCGCTCGGCATGGAACACACCACCTATCGCAATTGCTCCGGTCTGCCCGACGATGGACAAGTTACCACCGCGCGCGATCAGGCCCTGCTCGGCCGCGCCATTCAGGATCGTTTCCCGAATTACTATCATTACTTTTCGACGCGTGCGTTTGAGTTCCGCGGCCGCAGCATGCGCAATCACAATCACCTGCTCGGGACTGTGGATGGCGTCGATGGCATCAAGACCGGCTACATTCACGACTCCGGATTCAACATCGTCACGTCGGTCCGGCGCGGCAAGCGTCACATCGTGGCGGTGGTGTTCGGCGGCCGTACCGCCAGTGCACGCGATGCCCGTGCCCGCAGCCTGATCGACAACAACATCAACATCGCCGCCACCAAGCGCACCGCCCCGCCGGTCGCCGAAGGCACGGCCATGGCCGAAACCAGGTTGCCGGCATCGCCGCCGGCGCCGGCACATGATCCGCGCAACGCTGAAGTCAACACCGCCGCGCCCGCGCTCGGTTCGACCGCGCCGATCACGCCGACCGCGGTCAAAACCGTCTCCGTGCATGCCGGTCCGGCGCGATCGACCGCTCTGTCGCCGCTGCCCTCCGCCAGCCGCCAGTTGGCGCCAGCGCCGGCGACCGCAAAGCCCGCGACCGTGACGACCATCGCGACCGTCAAGAGCGAGCCGCCCGCGATACCCGCTGCCGCCACGCCCGGCATTCTCGGCGTGCTGCGCTATAAGGAACCGGAAGGCTCCACCGACGAGGTTCGGCGCGAAGAGCCGAAAACTACCCACGCTATCCCGGTCGCATCCAAAGTCATGATGCCGCCGCCGGAACCTACGACTGCGGCGAAACCGCGCGGCGGCTGGATGATCCAGGTCGGCGCCTTTCCGGAAGAGAAAGCCGCCAAGGAACGCCTGAACGACGCGCAGAGCAAGGCGAAGGCCGAGCTCGGCCGCGCCGATCCCTTTACCGAGAAGGTGACGCACAAGGAGATATACCGCGCGCGCTTTGCCGGGCTCGACAAGGACCAGGCGGAAACCGCCTGCAAGCACCTTAAACGCAGCGACATTCCTTGCATGCTGCTGCGAAACTAAAAAGACGATGCGCGACTCCAGAACGGAGCGCGCCAACAACAACAAAATCGATGCCGGGACACGTTTTCAGAGTCGAAAGGAGCCGCTGGTGATGTTGCGTTTGGAGTGCATCAGCGATGGCGGCGAAGCAGAATTTCTTTGGCCTCGTTAATCCGGGCCGCGAGATACGTCGAACCCCCTTGATCGGGATGGAATTTCTTCATCAGCGTGCGGTGGGCGCGCGAGATGTCGTCGGCGCTCGCGCCGGTTTCCAGGCCAAGGATCTGATAGGCCTCCTCATCCGACATTTTGCCGCTGGACGTCGCCGGGCGCCCCGTTGCCGTGTCACCTTGCGCGTGTTCACGCCAGCCGGCATCCCGGCGGTCAAGATAAGGCATCAGTAGCGCCCGCGTTTCATCATCGACTTGCGTGAGCAATTCGATCAGCGTTTGCACGCTGAGGCTTTCAAGTGCCGCGCCTTTGTGCGGGCCGGACAGCACCACTCCGCGCATTTCGCCGGTGTCGTGATCGAGCGCCATTTCGAGCCAAGCAGTGCGCACCCGCGAGATTTGCCCGCTGCTTTTCCTGGTGCGATCGGAGAAACCGGCCGGGCCGAAAGGCAGCCAGCCGAGCAATCCTAATCCAAAAGCGCCAAGCGGAATGGCGACGCCGATTTCGCCGCGCAGACCGAGAAAAACGGCGAAGCCGATGGCAAGCAAGCCGCCGCTCGCCTTCATGACGCGCGCGCCGACTTTGGGATCGATCTTGGAGACGACGCCAAGCACCCACAGGCCAGCCAACAGGATCAGAACGCCAAAAATAAGTGTCGGCATTTTACTTAAGCTGCATCAGCAGCGCACGCGCGCCACCGGATTGACGCGCCGACAGATCGGCGAGCGCCTTGACGCCGCCGGCGGCATAGGCCGCGACCGCGCGCAACAGTTCGGCGAGTTGCTGCGCCGAGCCAGTATCGAAGCGGCAATAGGCGCCACGCGACAGCCGCGCGATCTCGCGATAGGCCTGCTCGGCGACCGGATCGCCGCCTTCCTGGAACATGAAAACCGGCACGCCTAAAAGCCCGAGCTCGCCGGCGGCGGCCGAAAGGTCGTCGATTTTTTCTTCCATGGCGTCGCCGACAAAGACCAGAGCCTGCACGCGTTGGCGGGCGTGTTCCTTGCGGGCATGGCTCAGGACTTTTCCGATCTGGGTGTGGCCGCCGCGGCAATCGATGCGCGACATCAATTCGCCGAGCTTGTCGCTGCCGGCGACCCAGCCGGAGGCGCGGCATTCGGTCAGCCCGCGGAAATAGATCAGTTGAATGTCGAGCCCGCCAATGGAAGCGGCCTCACGGAACATCTCGGCTTGCAGCGCGCAAGCTGAATCCCATGTCGGTTGCCGGCTCATGGTGGCGTCGAGCGCGAAAATCAGCCGGCCGCGTTTGCCGGCGGTGACGGTGGGGCCGAGGCCTTTGACCTTATCCAGGAAGGCGTCGATTTCCGGGCGCGAGGAAGCCTGCGCCGGGGTTCTGGTTTTGTCGTTGCGGGTCGGAGCGCTCATGCGGGCCAGTGTACACCTTTTCTGCGCGCACCAAGTCTAGGACGCGTCAAGTCAAGCGCACGCCTTAGGTGGCAATCGCGGCATTAGGGTTCAAGGCTGAGAGGCTTACGCCAGCAGGTCGTGGACCTGGAGCGGCTGGTCCATGACCGAAAACCATTCGGCGCGGGCGGCGGCGCGGCGCTTGCCGTTTTCCGACATCGGCAGATGCAGCGCGTTCAAGAGCGCGATCACTTCCTCGCGCGCGGTCAGATGCGACATGTTCGGACGGATGCCAAGCGTCTGCTCGTCGAGATCGTCGAAGGCGGTCAGGCCGCGCGGGAAGAATTCGCGATAGACCACGCGTTCGGCGAAACCGTCGACCGTGCGAAAACCCATGCGTTTCGACAATTCGACGATGCCATCGCCGACCAGCTTCTTGTTGCGCGAACTCAGCGTCGAGAGGCGGTTGCGCACGACAATCCAGTCGGTGAGCTTGCCGTCGACCAGGCGGCGGTGCCGGCGCGCCTCGCGCACCATGTTGGCATAGTGGCTTTCGCCGGTTACGGTGAAATTGGTCGGGTCAAGCGTGGCGAGCACGTCGAAGTCGACGAATGAATCGTTGAGCGGTGTCACCAGCGTGTCGGCCATCGAATGGGCGAGACGCATCAGATAAGTGTCGTTGCCGGGCGTGTCGATGACGACGACGTCGTGGCTATGTTCGATCCTGGCGATGGCGCGCGAGAAACTGGCGAATTCATTCGCCTCGTTGGCCTCGAGCGAATTACCGTCGGCGCGCGGCACGCAGAAATGCGTCGGAAGTTCGAGCTTGATGCGTGCGCGCTCGGCCCAGGCGGCGCGGTTCTCGATGTAATGCGTGAAGCTTTGCTGGCGCGAGTCGAGATCGATGGTGGCGACGCGCTGACCGGCTTTGAGCAAGGCGACCGCGATATGCAACGCGGTTGTCGATTTCCCGGAGCCGCCCTTTTCATTGCCAAGCACGACGACGTGCGCGGATTGCGGGCTTTTATTGATTGACTGGACCAGCATGATGCGCCTTCTGATGCGTTCAATTCTCGATTAATTACGGTGGGTTAGTCAAGTTAATCGCATCTTAACCATTAACCGCGCCGACCGGGTTGACCTTTGGCGGACAAATGTTAGCGGGATTTGACGACAAACAGCCGACAGTGCCGAGCGCACGACTCGGCGGGAACTCCTGAAACCCATGGCAAAAGCCCCGAAAGTCCTGCGGACCGTGCCTTCGTTGCGGCAGGCGCTGGCGCGAACGCGCAAAGCCGGCGGCAAAATCGCGCTGGTTCCAACCATGGGCGCGCTGCACCGCGGCCATCTCGCCATGGTTGCAGAAGAGAAACAACGCACGCATATGGTGGTGGTGTCGATCTTCGTTAATCCGACTCAATTTGCCCCTAACGAGGACTTCGACAGCTACCCGCGCACATTTAAAAAAGACATAGCCGCGCTCAGTGAGGCCAAGGTCGATTTTGTATGGGCGCCAACGCCGGCTGTAATGTATCCGGAAGGCTTTGTCACACGGCTTGTGCCGAAAGGCGCGGCGCTCGCTGGGCTGGAAGACAAATTCCGTCCGCATTTTTTTGGCGGCGTCGCCACCGTCGTGGCCAAATTGTTCACGCAAACGCAGCCCGACTTCGCGCTGTTCGGGCAGAAGGATTATCAGCAGCTGCGCGTGGTCACGCAGATGGCCAAAGACCTCGATCTGGGCGTCAAGGTGGTGGGCATTCCGACCGTGCGCGAGAAGGACGGTTTGGCGCTGTCGTCGCGTAATGTTTATTTGTCGGTTGCCGAGCGCGCCGCTGCACCGGCGCTCTATCGCGTGCTCAAGGCGAGCGCGGCGCGCATCAAGCGAGCAGAGCCGATCGCGATGGTGATGGAAGAAGGCGCGCATGAAATTACCCGCGCAGGATTTGCGGTCGACTATCTGGAAGCGCGCCATGCGCTGACGCTCGCGCCTGTTGTGACGCGCAAGGACGGACCAATCAGGCTGTTGGTGGCGGCGAAAATCGGAAAGACAAGGTTGATTGATAATCTGGCGGTGTAGTCGAGCCGTCGCTCCTGCGGAGCAGCTCCTCACCATGAGCGGGTCTCACTGTATCTACAGCAACCCCAATTCCCTCAACTCGCGCCGCATCTGTTCCGGCATCAGGGCAGCGCCCGGCGCGGCGCGGGACAAGTCGCGCGGGGCATCTTTCTCGACTAGATAGCGCCAGCCCTGAAAGGCCGAGCGCGGGCGCGGTTCGACGGGCACGCATTTCGGATCAAGCACCAGCCGGCAACGGTGGATGCCATCTTTGTCGGTGAACGGGCGCACGTCCAGGATGCGTTCGCGGCACATGATCTGGCCCTTGATCACCCAATAGATCGAGCCGCCATCGGTGAGTTCCTCGGCGCGTTTCGGGACCATGCGGGTGGTGTGAACGCGCTCCGGCTTTTTGACGCCGCGCTTTTTCTGCGCCTTGGTCTTGAGAGCGATCCATTCCTCCAGATCGGCGATGGAGTCCGTCCCAACCGACAATTTGATCAGATGCAGCGGCATTCCCAACTTACTCTTTTCCGGCCTGCGCATTCCCGTCGTGCGCCGGACTAATAACCATCACCTTGGCACCCTCCGCAACCTGACTATCCACAGCCACCGAGATTTCGGAAACCGTGCCGTCGATCGGAGACGTGAGCGTGTGCTCCATCTTCATCGCCTCAATGATGGCAAGGCGCTGGCCGCGCGTAACGGGTGCGCCCTCCTCCACCAGCAACGCCAGCACCTTGCCGTGCATGGGCGCGCGGATAAGACCACCGCCGGAAGCGGCATCCGCCTCGCTGAACGCGAGATCGCGCAATGAAACCTTTGTCTGGCGGCCGTGGCGCAGGACGTAGATTGCGTCCGCTGTGGCGACAGTCGTCGCATCGCCGGCAGGCGCTTCGCCATCGATGGTGATCTCGCTTTGGCCGCTCACCTGCACGACCTGCGCGGTGAGCTTCTCGCCTTCGGCCAGAATGGGAATTTGCAATTTGCGTGCGCCGGAAAGTTGAAAGCCGTCATCGGCATCCCACGGCGAGGCCACGGCGTCGGGCTCCGGCATTTTCTGAGCGGCGATACGCGCGCGCTCGCCTGCCAGCAAGGCGAGCGTTCCGGCAGCGGCGGCGGCGCGGTCGAGGCCCTGCGGGCTTGCGCCGAGTTCTGAAAGGTGCGCGGCGATGAAGCCGGTGTCAAAATGGCCGGAACGGAACCCCGGCGCGCGCGCGAGGCGGGCCAAAAAACCGGCATTGCTGCGCGGACCGGCGACGATGGTACTGTCGAGCGCATCGGCCAACCGTTCGAGCGCCTCGTCGCGCGTATCGCCATGCGCGATCAGCTTGGCGATCATCGGATCGTAGTAGGGCGTGACTTCGGAGCCTTGCTCGACACCGGTATCGACGCGCAGGCCCTCGCTTTTTGGAAACTCGAGCGCAATCAGTTTGCCGGTCGAAGGCAGAAAGCCGTGCTCGGCGTCCTCCGCATAAAGCCGCGCCTCGACCGCATGGCCATCGAGCTTCACCTCATCTTGCGTCAGCGGCAGTTTCTCGCCCGCCGCGATGCGGAATTGCCATTCGACCAGATCGAGGCCGGTGATCGCTTCCGTCACAGGATGCTCGACCTGCAAGCGCGTGTTCATTTCCATGAACCAGAAGCCGCCTCGTTTCAGCCCGCCCGCGCCGTCGGCGATAAACTCGACGGTGCCGGCCCCGACATAACCGCAAGCCTTCGCGGCGGCGACCGCGGCGGCGCCCATCTCAGCGCGCAAGGCGGCACTCATGCCGGGCGCGGGAGCTTCCTCGATCACCTTTTGATGGCGGCGTTGCAGCGAACAGTCTCGCTCATTGAGATGGGTGACGTTGCCGTGGCTATCGGCAAAAATCTGCATTTCAATATGGCGCGGCGCGCTGACGTATTTCTCGATCAGCACGCGCGCATCGCCAAAGGCGGATTGCGCCTCGCGCATCGCGCCCGACAACGCGTCGTCAAAATCGGCGTGACGGTCGACCCGCCGCATGCCCTTGCCGCCGCCGCCGGCCACCGCCTTGATCAGCACCGGGTAGCCGATCTCATAGGCCTTGCGGCTCAGGAACTTCGGCTCCTGCATCTCGCCGTGATAGCCTGGCACCACAGGCACGCCGGCCTTCTCCATCAGCGCCTTAGCGCGGTCCTTCAGCCCCATGGCGTTCATGGCGGCGGGCGGCGGCCCGACGAAGACGATCCCGGCGTCGGCGCAGGCTTGCGCGAAGGCGGCGTTCTCCGACAAAAAGCCGTAGCCCGGATGAATGCACTGCGCGCCGGATTTTTTTGCCGTCGCGATCAACTTCTCGATCGACAGATAGCTTTGCGCCGCCGGCGCCGGTCCGATCAAATGTGCCTCGTCGGCGAGCCGCACATGTAGCGCCTTGGCGTCGGCCTCCGAATAGACCGCGACGCTGCGCATCCCCAACGTCCGCGCGGTGCGGATGATGCGGCAGGCGATTTCGCCGCGATTGGCGATGAGGACGGAGAAGAACATGGCGGGTCCGGCTATCGTGCCGGTCATCCTAGCGTGCCGGTGGCGGCGCTGCTTGCTGCGATTGCGCCTGTGGACGTTTCGGCGGTACCGGCACCGCGGTCTCGGGCTGCGCCTGCGGTTGGGCGGCAGCGGGTGCCACGGCCTGCGGCAACGGCGGCTCCTTATTCATAATGCTGACCGCCGGGATCGAGGCGGCGGAAGGCAGTTGGTATTTATCCGAGAGCGGATGCGCCACCAGTTCGCCCGATTTCGTCTCGGCCGCGGCCGCCTTGGCCGCGGGCAGCAGCGCGGACGGCGCTTGTGAAATGGCGGCCGGCGGCACAGCCGCCGTGGCGGGCGCGTTCCAAGCGTCGGCGTGACGCGAGACATATTGGTCGTAGGCCTGCGCCTTCATGTTGCCTTTGAGCGCGCCGGTGTCGGTGACAAAGGCAAAGGCCGCGCATTTGTTCGCCGTGCAGCCGTCGCGCTCCGCCAGCACATGAGCGGCGATGCCGAAGCGGTCGAGCTCGATGGCGCGGCGGCCGGCGGCCAAGGTAGCCGCATAGGCCGGATCGAAACGCTGCGCGTCGGCGAGCAGCGTCAACCGCGCGCCGGTATAGGTGACCGCCGCCGCGGCCGATTGCGGGCTGGCGAAGATCGCCGCTTCGCAGGCGTTCTCGGCCGCCTCCCCGGCGCTGGCGTCGAGACATGAGAGCGGTGAGCCGGGGCGTAGCACGCTTTCGGTCAGTCCGGCGTCGCGCGCTGCCAGCGCGCGCCGATCGGCCGCACGCTCATCGAGGGCCATGCGGTCGAGGATCGCGAAAACGCCAAACAAGGCCACCGCGATGGCCAGCACCGGCAGGACCCACTGCAACAACCTGTTCGTCGTCGGTCCAATGCTCATCGCGATTTCCGGGCAAAGCAGCCTTTTGACCAGGGCACGATATCTCAAGCTCCAAAATAATTAAGCCTGCCCCGGGGGCTACACCCGGGAGCAGGCTTTTTAGGGGCTTTCGGCTGCGACTTGAAGCGCTATCGCGGCGTTAACGCACCTTCGCGCCGGACACCTTGACCACTTCGGCCCATTTTTTGATGTCTTTGTTCAGATAGGTCTCGAATTCCGTCGGCGACATGACCAGCGGAATGGCGCCCTGCTTGAGCCAGGTCGCCTTCACATCCGGCAACTCGATCACCTTATTGACCGCGGTATTGAGGAAGGTCACGACTTCCTTCGGCGTGCCCTTCGGCGCCATCAATCCGAGCCAGATTGTTGCCTCATAGCCGGGCACGGTTTCGGCTACCGTCGGCAGATCCGGTGTGAGCGGATTGCGCTTGAGCCCGGTGGTGGCGAGCGCCCTCACCTTGCCGCTCTTGGCCAGCGCGGTCATCGTAGTGACGGCGTCGAACATCATCTGCACATTGCCGGCCAGCACGCTGTTACGCGCGTCGCCCGAGGCCTTGTGCGGAATGTGAACGATATCGGTGTGGCTCATCGCCTTAAACAGCTCGCCGGCCATGTGATAGGGCGTGCCTGGACCGGACGAGGCGTAATTGAGCTTGCCGGGTTCCTTTTTCGCCAGTGCGATGAATTCAGCCACCGTCTTTGCCTCGACCGACGGGTGTACTACCATGATCAGGTCGGAATAATTAATGCTGGCGACCGGCACGAAGTCGCGCATCAGCTTGAACGGCTTGTTCGGTATCAGCGATTCATTGGTGGTGTGGGTGTTCGACATCAAAAGCAGCGTGTAGCCGTCCGGTTGCGACTTCGCGACCGCGTCGGTGCCGACGAGCGAGCCGGCGCCGGGACGGTTTTCCACCACGAAGGCCTGCTTGGTTTCATCGGAGAGATATTTTGCGAGAATGCGGGCGTAGACATCGGCGGGACCGCCGGCGCCGAACGGAACCACGATTTTAACGGTCCGGCTCGGATAGGTTTCGGCCGCGGCCGGCGTCAACAAGGCGATCGGCAAGGCAACCGTCAAGACGATCGGCAAGGCCAGTGCTAGCAGGCGCAAATAGGTGCGCATCGGTGTTTCCTCCATCTTCTGTTTTCTACGTTGAGTTTTTTTTGGCGGCGAGAGATGCTATTATAACGCTGTTTTCTGGCTGTTATTCCCTGTCTGCGCAACGGCAGCCGCTTCTCACACCCCGCCGGCAGACTTAAAGCCGGGCGCGAGATCCGAGGCGGCGGCAAAGGCGCCCTTGGCTTCGACCGAGGTCATAGCCACAGTGGTGCGCAGATCGGAAACACCGCCACCCGAGCCTGCGGCGAGGAGCACCACCGCCATTTGCGTGTTGTCGGGCGCTTCCGCGATAGACAGGAAGTCATATTCGCCGAAGGTGAGGTAATAGCCGATCAGCCGGCCGCCAACCTTGGCGAGAGCACGCGAGACCGCATCGGCGCGATCTTCGGGCTTGATAAGCATGCCTTTGATGGCCTCGCGGGTGTATCGCCCCTGCGTAATGTAGATCGGCATAAAACTCCTCCGTACGGCCCCGCTTTGCTCGAGACGCAGGCCCTACCCTTAGCCGAACGCCCCCGACGATATCGCGGCGGCGGCATTCGATGAGTAATAAGCCGGCGACGGGCGCTTACACGCGGTCGAGCTGGCTTTCCTTGGCGACGCGTTCGAAAGCTTCGCCGGTGCTCTTGATCCGGTATTGATAATCGTCGCCTTCCGACGGCAAAAGCTTGACCACGGTATAGCTGCCAATGGCGGCGGCCCGTCCGAAGGTTGGCGAGGTGAAATAGACCGTCTCACCGACCTGATATTTGTGCGACATGACCGGAACATCGACGGCCGCGGTCGGCTGCACCGGCGGGCTCAAGGTGCGGATCATGCTCTGCATGGTCTGCGCAGACGGCATCTCGATCGCCTTCACCGTCTTGAGCGACGATTTGGACAAAGGCTTAGACGTGGGCTTGGACGACGTTTTGGCGCTCTTTGCGCTGGTTTTCGAGCCGGCGCGGGAAGCGCGCAAAGCCGCCGCGCGCACCGGACGCGCGCTACTGGCAGCACGGCGTGCCGATTTCGCGGGCTTTTTTCCTGTCGCTCGTGTGCTTTTGACGTTCTTTGCGCCTTTGGCGCTCTTTTTTGCGGTTCGCGCGGGGATCTTGCTCGACGGCCGCGCGGCCTTTGCTGACTGTGTACCCATGCTCGCAATATAGCAGTTAATTTTGTGAAAGGGCGAAGTTTTTTGTGACAGAACTATAATATTTTCAATAGCTTAGCTACGAGCATTCGGGCCTCGGAGGACCTTTTCACGGTTCGCCGAAACACCACACTCCGGCCGCCGGATTGCCGCGTCTTAGTGGAACTTGGGATCAATCCGCGCGTTTTTAAAGCCGGGCTACGGAGAAAAACACCATGCGATTGCTGTTAGGGATCATTCTTGGCGCCGTTTTGACGGTTGGCGGCGCTTATCTTTACGATTCCCACCACGCGATGGCCGCGATCGACACACCTGCGAGCGCGCAGCGGCCAATGGTCAACTGGGATGTCGTAGGCACGAAGTGGCACCACCTCACCGAGCGCGCGCGCTCGGAATGGGCGCGTGTCACCGCCAATATCGACGCCGAGCGCGCCGTGCGGTCGCAGCCGCGCGGCTAGAGCCATTCCGGCTTTGATTGAATCAAAGCCGGGGCTCTAGCTCCTTATTTTGTCGCGTTTTCTTCACGCGAACCGGTGTCCACTTCGCTCGAAAACGCTCTAGGCAATTCAAATTCCAATCTGGAACGGCTAGTTGACCTGCTCGCGCTGGCCGACGCCGAGAGCCTCGCCGATCTCGCGGCGGTCCATGCGAGTGCCGTCATCTCCTTCGATCATGAGCGCGACGCGGCCGGATTTCCCGATATGGCCGGCCCAGGACAGCGCCTCATCGAGGGCGGCGAATTCCTTGAACAGCATGTGTTGCTTGTCGAGCGATGAGAACGACTGCGTGCCCTTCGGCCCGCTATAGACGCGATAGGTCATGGTCTAGCTCCTGTTCGCTGTCCCCTGATCCCCGACAAATCGTGATTAGGATAACGCAACGCCAGGCGCATGTGTTCCGCCGCGCAGATTTGCCGCAGAAGCAAGCGTGCTATCGTATCGGCGCGAGCAACGAACCAAGGTATCAATCATGAAGGCCGCCTATTACGAAGCCAACGGCAGCGCGCGCGAAGTGCTGCGCGTGGCTGAGATTGCGACGCCGACTGCCGGCGCCAGCGAAGTGCGGGTCAAGCTCGCCACATCCGGCGTCAATCCTTCCGACGTCAAGGCGCGCGCAGGAAGCCGCAAGATCGCCTGGCCGCAATTGATCCCGCAAAGCGACGGCGCCGGTGTCATCGACCAAGTCGGCGACGGCGTGCCACAATCGCGCCTCGGCGAGCGGGTCTGGGTCTGGAACGGGCAATGGAAACGGCCATTCGGCACGGCGGCGGAATATATCGCGCTGCCGCAGGCACAGGCAGTCAAGCTGCCGGACAAAGTGAGTTTCGAGGAAGGCGCCTGCCTCGGCATTCCGGCCATGACGGCGCATCACGCGGTGAT